>Ga0307477_10000030_pt1 | contig 247485 bp, 193 predicted proteins | sample atmos_gasesECM2C_FD_203316 | JGI IMG/M metagenome (GOLD analysis project Ga0307477, IMG submission 203316) | Hardwood forest soil microbial communities from Morgan-Monroe State Forest, Indiana, United States - atmos_gasesECM2C_515 | ecosystem: Environmental > Terrestrial > Soil > Temperate...
GTCCCGGGCCGTTGACCGGAGCCCGGTTTCGGCGACGTTCCTGAACTTTCGACACCTCTTCAACGGTTCACTCGCGTTCGTCTTCCCAGCGCCTACCTGAGCGGGTTGACACCCGCCCCTTTGACCGGGACGCTCACCACCCCGGCCATTGGGCCGGAGCAGCTCCCGGTGGTTTGGACCCTGGCCCTGCAGCCCGAGTCCGGGGGGCCTACCCCCATCTCCGGTGCAGCACGGCTGCTTCAGGCGGCCGTCCTGGCCTCCTTTCCGCGCCTTCGTGGCGCACGGTCGACGGTTCGATTCCGCCCCTGGGCACCATGTAACCACTTTTATATCAGATAGTTACACTAAGCAGTCGACATGTCACCGGAGAAGCATTCTCGCCTGGGCTGTCGCTGGGCTGTGCCATGGTGAGCCTCAATGGGCACTATCGGGCGGTATCTGCCGGTGCTGCGCATCGCTGGATCTTGGGCCTATCTTTAGAACACGCTGCATTGTTGTCCTAGTCCACTCGTTTTGCTCCTCAACCTGTGCGACTGGACGTTCTGGTTGCAAAATCGAGTGGCTTGGTGTATTCTAGCGAGTGTTGGTACCCAAAAGACCGTCAAAGGAGGAGCCTGATGAACAGAGGGATGTGTCCGAGCCTATGGATAATGCTGTCAACTCTCGTCTCCATAGCGGGATCAGCACATGCGCAGTCATGGACGAGTATCCCCATGACTGTCGTCGCAAAGCAAGGTACGGAAAGCCTAAATGCTCTCGCACCCTACTCGCTCGGGTGGCCGACTGCTGCGGCGCCTTCAATGCGTCGCTACCTAAGCAGCAGTACAGAGACCTCGCTCAAGGGATTCCGGATTCGCGGTTATACCACCACGATTGGAAGCGGGACGGATGATCATGATCAGCTGGTTGCGGGTGTCACTACCACTTCGACCTTCACCAACGAGACCGAGTACGGGCTGGTAGTTTACCTCCCGGATGGCCTGCTCCGTCTCTTTCAATGCGTGAACTGTAACCAGTCCGGAGGGCACTTCGACGCCAGCAACGTGGTTTTTGATACACCCCAAGACTACTATTGGTACGAGGTGATCGTTAACCAGAGCGGCGGCATATCCACCGGCTTCACCGTCACGGTCGTCGATGCCAGGTCCGGGCAGATAGTCCAGTCGACGACGGTACCGCAAGACTCCTGGATGACCAACGTTTACAACATCTCGGCTTACCTTCAAATCACTGCGAACCACGGCGGAAATACCGGGGGCTGGCCGGAGAGTGTGCTTCATGTCGATGAGATTGATAAGTTTCACTAACAGGAGCGCCATCGACATGCGGGAGGCGTCAGGGCAACCGCGGACTAAGCAACGCACTTAAAAAGGGGATCAGGAATGACTAGACACACAGGTCGAGCGCTCGCCATCGCGATGGTAACCTTCGTATCGGTAGCGGCATCAGCCCATGCGCAATCCTGGATGACCATCCCGATGCCTGGCGTGTTTGGGTGGGGTCATACCGTACTCAATACCGTCGCACCTTACGCGCTTGGATATCCACCTTGCGCACCGCCTTGCAACAGCCACTACGAGAGCGATCAAGCAACTTTGGTCACAGGGTTCCGAATCCGTGGTGACATGACCGCGATCGGAAACGGAACTAATCCGAACAATCTCCTGGTCGCGTTCTTCACCGATTCGCAGAACTTCACTGGCAACGAATATGGGCTGTTTGCGCCCCTAAAGGAAGGAGGTTTGTGGCTCTATCAATGCTGGAACTCATGCAACAGCCGCAACCAGCACTTTAGTCAAACACTCGTCTGGAATACGCCTGGGGATTACTATTTCTACGAAGTAGTCGTGAACTCCGACGGCCACTTCACCTTTAATGTTGTGACTGCCGTCTCTAATCAGATAATTGCGACTGTCGACGTAGCTTTGGCAAGCCAGAACGGAAGCACCATGCCCAACCTCCACAACGCGTCGGGTTATCTCGCAATCAGCGCGCAACACTACGCCAACGATGGCGGGGACTGGTCCGAGAGTGTGCTTCACGTCGATCAGATCGACATTGCGCATTAGCAAGGGGCGGGAGAGACCCTGCAACCTCAGTCGCAGCGCCAGCGATAAGGAGCAGGAGAGGGACGCTCGCCTGGATGAGGAATCGATCCCAGGTCACTGACACGAGGTGGGCCGGATGCCGGTGGAGCGAGTATGCAATCCAGCCAAGCGTCAGCGGTGTGAGTGCGGCGGCGAGTAGCCGCCACGCTACTGGGCGTCGCAGCACACGCCAGCCCATGCAGAGGAGGACGAGGGCCATCCACCAGAACCCCTGCCAGTGGTCCCAGTCGGCCATCCTTGCCCCTATAGCGGGAACGAAGAGCGTCGATCGGGAGAGGAGAGCTGTGTCGAGGTGGGTCTCCGAGAGGAGGGCGGGGTAGTCCTCATCCTCCCGGTTAGGAATTCCGGATCTCCATGAGATTAGCAGCCATGCAGCGAGAAGGACTAACAGGCTCACGACAGCTAAGCGACGGACCCGATGCTGCCGGGCGGCGCTTGCGCGTCGCCAGCTGATCCCGGGGGCAAGAGCACCGATGAGAAGAGCGGACCCGACGAGCGGCAGCCCCTCGTTCTTCGTGAGGACAGCAGCGCCGAGCAAGAGCCCGACGGCTAAACCCGTCTCGAGCCGGCCGCGGCGGAAGAGGAGGAGTACCAGCCCGGCGCCCCAAAAACATGCAAGCGGAATATCGCTGTAGGCGGAAATCGCACTGCCTTCGCCCTGCCTGAAGGCGGGCAGGACTGCAGTCAGCAGAGCCACGAGCGCAGCGCCGGAGCGTCCCGTCCACCGCCTTGCTCCGTCATAGACCAGAAGCAGAAGCACGGGGAAGAATGCGGCATAGATCGCCCGGAATGCGTGTTTCTCCGGATCGGCGCCGAACGCTTCCTGCGCTGCGACCTGCGCAACCGGAAGCAACAGCGGGTAGCGTGGGTGCGAGATGGACCAACGCCCTTCTCGAAGCACCTCAGCGTCGACCGTTCCCGCTGCGCGCACGTAGCGGGCCTGCGTGCACCATGTGATGCGGCCGTCGTAGTCCTTCACAGGATCCGTCACCGCATCGGCGAAGACTCCGAGGGTGACAATGCCGCCCACAGCGGTGGCGGCCAGCGGCAAGAGTTTCGCGGGCGCGTGGCGCCTATGCACCGGGCGCCGTGGCCCACTCCGTCGGAGAGCAGCAGCGGCCACTCCGGTTCCGGTGACGAGAACGACAATGGACCAGACAGCAGGGGCGCGCACGGGCACGCCGATCGTGTGAGAGGCCGCGTAAAGGGTACCTGAAACGATGGCAACGCCGAGAAGGAACCCGTAGGCGAGGCGCCGTGGCCAGGAGGTCGTGCGAAGGGCTGGGACAACCTCGGCCAGTGCGTAACCCGGGATGGCAAAGAGCGCAATGTCGCCAAGACCAGCGGTGATCTCAGCGGCCATCGAGCACACCCTGTTCGGCGAGAAACTCCCTGCGGTCGTAGAGGTCGGGCGGTGAATCGTCCCCATTGCAGACCACGACTCTAAGCGACTCTGTCAACACCAAGTTGAGCCGGGCAGTTCGCTTCAACTGGTGGGAGATCAGAAGGGCCGGATGGGGTGCAAGGGCGTTTCTCAGCCAATACCTATCGTATCCGCAGCCATCGTCGAATAATATATAGGGTTCTCCTGGACGGAGCGCTCCACGGATGGCGCCCACCGCTACGGTTGTCTCAGCGCCAAAGAGGCGGGCGGCAGCCGCGTAGTCGCTCTCGTGGCGGTGAAGCACTGCCGAGGAGAAACGCGGAATTGAATCGGCGACAGCTCGAGGCAGCGCTGCAATGAGGAATGCGGAAAGCAAGACTCCGATGACGCACGACGGTATCAAACGAACTCCATGGGACAAACCTTTGAGCACTAAAGCCTGTCTTTCACTGGTTCTGGCGGCGTGTACGATGCTCCATGGTGGCGTACCTCCCTGCCCCTCAGGGCGGAATGGGTGCCTCGAACACACCCAGGGTACGCCGCCTCCTCTCCTTGCTCAAGCACAACTTCTGGTTATACCTCACGAGAGAGCCGCGAGGAGTGAGGCCCTCCGGCCCGGTGGAGTATCTACCACAGTGCGTATTCCGGGGCAATCGATGGCTCGCCCAAAGGTCGGCAGGAGGGGGGATCCGCCTCCGGCGGCCAGGCGGACTCGTGTCCCCGGGCACGCTCAGGCCGCGGGGGTCGCGTCGAGGCGGGTGCCGCCGCCGTAGCGCTCTTCGTGGAGCTTGAGGAAGGCGGCGATCTGCAGGGCCTCGCGCAGGTCGTCGAGGTTGATCAGGCCGAGGTAGCGGTCGCCGGCGAAGACCGCGGCGACGGTGCGGCCCTGCTCGGCCATCAGCTCCTGCGCCTCGGCCAGGGACTGGCGGGCGTCCAGGCGCAGGTAGTGGCGATCCATCAGCCCGGCGACGTAGGCGTCGGTGGGATCGTCGGCCAGCGCGCGCAGCACGACGTTGCGCGTGAGTACGCCGAGCAGCTCGCCGCCGTGCAGCACCGCGAAGTCGGGCTGGTAGCTGGTCAGCAGGTAGTCGACGACCTTGCTCACCCGATCGCCCGGCGACAGCACCAGCGCGTACTTGTTGTAGGCGTCGCCGAGCCGCAAATGGGAGAGGACGCCGCGGGCCTCTTCGGCGGCGCGCTGCTGGGCGGCGGCGATGAAGATGAACACGGCGACCACCGCCAGCAGGACGAGGCCGTTCCAGACCGCGAAGGCGCCGAGCAGCATCGCCAGCACCTGGCCGAGCGCCGCGGCGATGCGGGTGGCGCGTTGGAAGCCGAGGAAGCTGGCGAGGATGGCACGCAGCATCCGGCCGCCGTCCATCGGAAACGCCGGGATCAGGTTGAACAGCAGCAGCCCGAGGTTCGAGGTGGACAGCCAGGCGAGCAGCGTCAGGCTCGAAGGCTGCCCCTGGCGCGGGTCGACGAGCTGGAAGGCGTCGAGCACCGGCCCCGGGTGCGCCGCCGCGAACAGGGCGAAGAATCCCGCCGCCAGCAGTGCGCTCACCAGCGGTCCGGCCGCGGCGATGAGCAGCTCGTGCAGCGGCCGGCGGGGGGTGCGCACCATCAGCGCCATGCCGCCGATCGGCAGCAGCACGATCTCGCGCACCGGGATCCCCAGGCGGCGCGCCACCACGCTGTGGCCGAGCTCGTGCAGCACCACGCAGGCGAAGAGGGCCAGCATCAGCAGGCAGCCGAACAGGGCGCCGCGAGTGCCATGGCCTTCGCCCCACAGCACCGCGCCGTAGAGCAGTACCAGCGGGAAGGTGTAGTGGACCCGCAGGTCGATCCCGGCGACGCGGAGGAAGCGGAATGAGCCTCTCATCGGCAAGCCCTCCCTGGGGTCGGGTCGCGGCAGCCGCGCCGGGGAGCTAGACTACCCACCCACCCGGCATCGGCGCGCCCGCCCTGGCGGCGCCCCTCCTGGCTGGGCAGCAAGGGTGCTGCCATCGCCGCTGGCAGACGTTTTGAATGAGCGCCGGGCAGGCTCCGAGTCCGTTGGATTCGCGGCGCCGAACGCAGGAGGGCATCTGCTCGAGCTCCCCAGCCGTCGTCCGCCCCAGCGCCTCGCCCCGAGACAGTCTATCGCGGCCCCGACCCGCCGCCGTCGCCCCCGCGTCCTTTGCCGCCGCCGCTTCTACTGCCATGCCGCCGCCGCGGCCGCCCTCGCCGCCGCGGCGCTGCTCGTCTTCGCCGCTCCGGCTCGCGGCCAGTACTTCGGCCGCAACGAGGTGTCCTGGCCGCGTTTCCACTGGCAGGTGCTGCGCACGGCGCACTTCGACCTCGACTACTACCCGGAGGAGGAGAGCGCGGTCCGCGAGCAGGCCCGGATCGCCGAGCTGTGGTTCGCCCGCCTCTCCGCCCTGCTCGGCGTGGCGCCGCACCGGCGGACCTCGTTCATCGTCTACGCGAACCAGGACGACTTCCGGCAGACCGCCCCCACTCCCGAGCCGCTCGGCCAGGGAGTCGGCTTCATGCTCGAACCGGTGCATGGCCGCGTCGTGCTGCCGCTGACCGGCGACGCGCAGGAGAACGAGCACCTGCTCGCGCACCAGCTGGTGCACGTCTTCGAGCTCGAGCTGCTGCGCCGCCAGCGCCGCCGGCAGCCGCTCGCGGTCCTTGCCGGCCGGCCCTCCGTGCCGGAATGGATGAGCGAAGGCCTGGCCGAGTACCTGTCGGTGGGGCGCGAGTCGGCCATGACAGCCATGTGGCTGCGCGACGCACTGCTGCGCGGCGACCTGCCCGATCTCGGCACGCTGTCGCGCCATCCGCGGTACCTCGGCTACCGCTGGGGGCACGCCTTCTGGGCCTACGTCGGCGGGCGCTGGGGCGACGCGGCAGCCATCCGCCTGTACGTGCGGGCGACGCAGGTCGGCGCCGGCGCGGCGATCCGCCAGGTCCTCGGGCTCGCGCCGCTCGAGCTGACGCGCCGGTGGCGGGCGGCGATCGGCAGCGCCTATGGCGGCTTCCTCGCGGCGCGCCGCGTTCCGGCCGGCGGCGGCCGGCCCGGGTCCGACCTCGGCGAGAGCGGCGAGCGGCTGATCCCGCGACGCGGCTCGGTCCATGACGAGAACGTGGCGCCGTCGCTCAGCCCCGACGGCAGCCAGGTCGCCTTCCTGTCGACGCGCGGCCTGGCCAGCTTCGACCTCTACCAGGCGGACGCCCGCACCGGCGAGGTGCGGTCGCGCCTGCTCGAGACCGGCGCGGAGCCGCGCCTCGCGGCCCTCCGCCTCATCGACTCCGCCGGCTCGTGGTCGCCCGACGGCTCGAGGTTCGCGACGGTGGCGTTCGGAACCGCCGGCAGCGAGATCGCCTTGATCGCCGCCGCCACGGGCCGGGTCGAGCGGCGGATCGCCGTGCCGGGCGCGGGCGCCCTCGCCGACCCCGCCTGGTCGCCGGACGGGCGACGCATCGCCCTGACCGGCACCAACGTGGGCAGCTCCAGCCTCTATCTGCTCGACCTGGAGGGCGGCCAGGTGCGCCGGCTCACCAGCGCCGGCTCCTCCGACCTGCAGCCGGCCTGGTCGCCGGACGGCCGCACCCTTGCCTTCACGTCGGACCGCGGCGGCGCGGCGCCTACCGACCTCGGCCGCGCCGGCGGGAACCGCGGCGGCGCGGCGTCGATCGACCTCGGCTGCGCCGTGCCGGACCGCGGCCGCGGCCCGATGCGTATCTGGCTGCTCGACGTCGCGGCCGGCGGACCGCCGCGCCCGGCGATGCCGTTGGAGCCGGGAGGCGCGGACCAGGTCGGGGCGCAGTTCGGCCCCGACGCCGGCCAGCTCTTCTTCGTCTCCGATCGCGGCGGGGTGGGCGACGTCTACCGCCTGGACCTCGACGACGGCAGGCTCTTCCAGGTGACCCGGGCGGCGACCGGCGTGAGCGGCGTCACCCGCCTGTCGCCGGCCCTCGCCGTGGCGGCGCGCAGCGGCCGCCTCGCGTTCTCGGTCTTCGCCGGCGCCACCTTCGAGATCCACAGCCTGGACTTGGCGGCGGCCGCGGGCCGGCCGGTCGAGCCCGGGGAGCCGGCGGGCGCCGGCCGCATCGACCTCGGCGGTCCGGCGGCGCCTGCCGCGGCCGAGCTCGCCGCGCCGGCGCCGCCGCCGGCGGACGGGAACGAGCGGATCGTGCCCTACCATCCACGGCTGCAGCTCGAGGCGGTGTCTCCCGGGGTCGATCTGGCCTACAGCTCCCTCGGCTATGCCATCGGCGGCGACGTCTCGGCCCTGCTCTCCGACGCCGCCGAGCGCTACCAGGTGCGAGGATCGCTGCAAGCGCAGGTCACCACCTTCGGCGAGCTCGGCGGCGAGGCGTTCTTCCTCGACCGCGGCGCCCCCCTGCAATGGGGGGTGGACGTGGGCCACGTGCCGGCCGTCTCCGGCTTCGCCCGGGTCGCCGAGCTCCCGGCGGTGGTCTCCGGCCGGCGCCCTCCAGGCCCGCCGCGGCTGGCGATCGATCAGATCTTCGAGCTCGTCGTCCAGGACCAGGAGTCGCTGCTGCTGCAGTATCCGTTCTCCTCCACGCGCCGGCTGCAGGCGAGCGTCAGCTACAGCCACCTCGGCTTCGCGGCGAAAGACGTCCGGCAGGTGCTGGCCGGCAGCCGCGTCGTGGACACCAGCCGCTTCGACCTGCCGGCGCCGCCCTCGCTGGAGCTGTTCCAGGGCAGCCTGGCGCTGATCGGCGACAGCTCGGTCGCCGGCTATGCCTCGCCGGCGAGCGGCCAGCGCTACCGCTTCGAGGTCGCCGCCACCGGCGCCAACCTGCACTTCGAGCAGGTCACTGCAGACTTCCGCCGCTACTTCTTCTGGCGGCCCTGGACCCTGGCGCTGCGCGCGCTGCACCTCGGCCGTTACGGCAGCGACGCGGACAGCCCGCAGCTGGTGCCGCTCTACGTCGGCGACCCGACCCTGGTGCGCGGCTACGGCACCTCCACCCTCTCGGCCGCCGAGTGCACCCCGACGGCCGCCTCGGCGTCCTGCCCCGAGTTCGACCGCCTCACCGGCAGCCGCCTGGCGGTGGCGAACCTCGAGCTCCGGGTACCGCTCTTCGGCCGCGACGACTACCGGCTGGTCGACCTCCGATTCCTGGCCACCGAGCTCGCCGCCTTCCTCGACGCCGGCACGGCCTGGAGCTCGCACTCGTCTCCGGTCCTGCGCTTCGCCATCCACTCGACGGAGCGCATCCCGGTCGCCTCCGCGGGCGTGGCCGCTCGCGTCGTGGTCGGCGGCCTTGCCGTGGTCCAGCTCTACGTCGCCAAGCCCATCCAGCGGCCGCAGAAAGGCGCCGTCACCGGCGTCGTGATCTCGCCCGGGTGGTGAGCGAGCACCCTCCGGCGGCACCTTCAGGTTGCCCGCGGCGCCCTGTCATGGAGCTACCGTCAGGGAGCCCGGGAGGCCGGATCGAGCGCTTGCGGGGCTTGCGGTAGACTGCGGCACCATGCTCCCGGCGCCCCGTTTCGGATCCGCGCTCCGCCACTCTCTCTCGAGGCTCCTCGCGCCTGCCCTCGTCGCGGCGGCCGGCGTCCTCCTCTCGGCCGCCGCCGGCGCTCCGACGGCCCCCGCCTCGGCGCCGCCCGCGCTGCCGTACTCGCCGGCGCTCGATCCGGCGGCGATGGACCGCAGCGTGGACCCGTGCGTCGACTTCTATGCCTACTCGTGCGGCGGCTGGATGCGCGGTCATCCGATCCCGCCGGACCAGGCGAGCTGGAGTGTCTTCGAGAAGCTCCACAGCGACAACCTCACGTTCCTCGGGCAGGTGCTGGCGACGGCGGCCGTGCCGGGTCCGGCCCGCGATCCGGCAACGGCCCAGATCGGCGACTTCTACGCCTCGTGCATGGACGAGGCGGCGATCGCTCGCGCCGGCGCGGCGCCGCTCGCGGAGCAGCTCGCGGCGATCGATTCGATCCACACGCTCGACGACCTGGCGCCGGTGGTGGCACGGCTGCAGCTCGCGACCGCCGCCTCGATGCTGTTCGACGTCGGCTCGAACCAGGACTTCAAGGACTCGAGCCAGGTGATCGCGGTGGTCGCGCAGGGCGGCCTGGGACTGCCGGACCGCGACTACTACCTGAAGGAGGACCCGCGCTCGGTGGAGATCCGCGCCCGCTACCTGGCGCTCGTCGGCGGCACGCTGCACCGCCTGGGCGAGGCGGCGCCGGCGGCCGACGCCGAGGCGCGGCAGGTGCTGGCCCTCGAGACCCGGCTGGCCCGGGCCTCGATCAGCCGCGTCGACGAACGCACGCCCGAGAACGTCTACCATCGGCGCAGCCGTGCGCAGCTGGCGGCGCTGGTCCCCAGGTTCAACTGGGACCGCTACTTCGCGGCGTTCCCGGCGCCGGACCCCGCGGCCCTGAAGGATCTCAACGTTGCCGAGCCCGGCTTCTTCAGCGGCCTCGAGACGCTGCTCGAGAGCGCCGATCTGGCCAGCCTGCGCGCCTACTTGCGCTGGCGGCTGGCCGACGCTCGCGCCACGCAGCTGGCGCCCGACTTCGAGCGCGACCACTTCGACTTCTACGAGGGCTTCCTGCGCGGCAACAAGGAGATGAAGCCGCGCTGGCGGCGCTGCGTGGAATGGGTGGACCGCGACCTCGGCGAGGCGCTCGGCAAGGTGTATGTCGAGCGTACCTTCAGCCCCGAGGCGAAGGCGCGCACCGTCAAGATGGTGGGCGAGATCGAACGCGCGATGGACGCCGACCTCGCCGACCCCCGGCAGCTCCCCTGGATGTCCGCGGCGACCCGCGCCGAGGCGCTGCGCAAGCTCCATGCGATGGCCAACAAGGTGGGCTATCCCGAGCACTGGCGCGACTATGGCGCGGTGCGCGTCGAGCGCCAGGACTTCGCCGGCAACGTGCAGCGCGCCACCTGGTTCGAGACTCGCCGGCAGCTGGCCAAGATCGGCAAGCCGGTGGATCGCGCGGAGTGGTCGATGACGCCGCCCACCGTCAACGCCTACTACGATCCCTTCAAGAACGACATCAACTTTCCCGCCGGCGTGCTGCAGCCGCCGCTGTTCGATCCGCGGCTCGACGACGCGCCGAACTACGGCGACACCGGCGGCACCATCGGCCACGAGCTGACGCACGGCTTCGACGACGAGGGGCGGCAGTTCGACTACGCCGGCAACCTGCGCGACTGGTGGACGCCCGGCGACGCGCGCGAGTTCCAGACGCGCGCGCGCTGCGTCGAGGAGCAGTACGCGCGCTACACCGTCGTCGACGACATCAAGATCAACAGCAAGCTCACCCTGGGCGAGGACGTGGCCGATCTCGGCGGGCTGCTGCTGGCCTTCCGAGCGTGGCGCGAGGCGACGCGCGGCCAGCAGCTGCACCCCGTCGACGGCCTGACCCCCGAGCAGCGCTTCTTCGTCGGCTACGGCCAGAGCTGGTGCACCAATCAGCGCGAGCAGGACCAGCGGCTGCGCGCCGTCACCGACCCGCACTCGCCGCCGCGCTACCGCACCAACGGCGTGGTCTCGAACCTGCCCGAGTTCCGCGAGGCATACGGCTGCAAGACCGGCCAGCCCATGGCGCCGGCGACGATGTGCCGCGTGTGGTGAGTCGCCGAGGGGAGTCCCCTGCCGCCGGAGGGTGACCCGGCAACGCCTGCGGGATCTAGATCCAATGACGAAGCGGCGAGTGCTCGAGGCAGCGGTCGTCGCCGCCCTCCTGGCGCTGTTCGCTTGGCGCGAGCTGGCGGCGATGCGGGCGGACGGCCCGACGGTCGACGAGGGGGCCCACCTGGCCTACGGCGAGCGCGGGCTCGAGCGGGGAGCGTTCGACCGCGAGGGCCCGATGCTCAACTCGAAGATGCCGGTGTCGGTGCTCAACGCCCTGCCGGTGGCGGCGGCGGCGAGACTCGGCGTGCCCGCCGACGGCCGGCGCCGCCTCTGGCTCGGCAGGCTGCCGACGGTGGCGCTCGGCCTCCTCCTGGGGTGGCTCGTCTGGCACTGGGCGCGGGCGCTCTTCGGCGCTCGCGGCGGCGTCCTGGGGCTGTTCCTGTACACGTTCTGCCCGAACGTCCTCGCCCACTCGCACCTGGTCACCACCGACCTCGCCACCGCGCTCGGCATGTTCGCCGCCACCTACGCCTTCTGGCGCTACCGGCAGCGGCCCGGCGCCTGGCGGCTGGCGGTGGCGGCGGCCGCCTTCGGCGCCGCCCAGCTGACCAAGGTGACGGCGCTCTTCCTGGCGCCGATCTTCCTGCTGATCGGGCTGCTCGAGCTGGTGCGCGCGAGGCTGGCGGGCGTTCGGCCCGCCGCGACGGCAGGTCCGCGGCGCGTCCTCCGGGCGCTGCTGCCGGCCGCCGCGCTGCTCGCCGGCGCGATCGTGGCGCTGGACCTCGGCTTTGCCGGCGAGAAGACGCTGACGCCGCTCTCCGGCATGGCGCCGGTGAGCCGCCCGTTCCAGGCGCTGGCTGCGGTGCCGCTGCTCCGTGACGTCCCGATGCCGGTGCCGCTGCCCTACCTGACCGGCCTCGACATGGTGACGCGCGACGTCGGCGCCGGCTCGCCGAGCTATCTCCACGGCCGCCTCAGCGCGCGCGGCTTCTGGGACTACTACTTGGTCGCCGCGCTGATCAAGATGCCGGTCGGCACGCTGGCGCTGCTCGCCCTGGCGGCCTGGCTGGCGGCGACCGGCGCGACCGGCCGGATCCGCGCCCCCTCAGCCGAGGCGTACTTGCTGGTGCCGCCGGCGTTCCTGCTCGCCTACCTGAGCTTCGCTTTCGAGCTGCAGATCGGGCTGCGCTACCTGCTGCCGGCGCTGCCGTTCCTCTTCGTCTTCGCCGGGCGGGCGGCGGCCTGGCAGCCTGGCGTGTCGCCCGGCGGCGCCGCGGTCGGCCTGCTGGCGGCCTGGACCGGCGTGTCTTCCCTCGCCAGCCACCCGCGCTACGTCCCCTACTTCAACGAGCTGATCGGCGGGCAGAGCCACGGCTATCGCTGGTTGAGCGACTCCAACGTCGACTGGGGCCAGGACGACGACTACATGCGCGAGGTCTATGCCCGCCGCAGCCCGGTCCGGCTCTGGATCGAGCCCGGCGGCCCGATCGCCGGCCGGGTGGCCGTGGGTCTCCGGACGCTGGTGCCGCGCCATCCCTGGCTGCGCGACCATTTCCAGCCGGTGGCCCTGGTCCGCGGCTCGTGGGCGATCTACGACGTCACCGCCGAGCAGATCGAGCGCTGTTGCGCCGGCGAGCCGCAGGCCTGGCCGGTGCCCGACGACGCCGGCAACCTGGCGCCGGACGGCCAGGGCATCGGCGGCTCCGACAGCCCGGACGTCGGGGTGCGCTTCCTCGAGAAGCTCAACGATCGCATGCTGGGCGCCAACTCGACCTGGGACGCGGCGCGCAGCTCGCCGTCGGCCGCGCCGGTCGAGGCCTGGTTCGGCATCGCCTGGCCCGAGCCACGCCAGGTCGGACGCGTCACGGCCTATCCCGGCTTCTTCAGCCGCGGCCCGGAGTCGCGGCGCTTCCTGGCGCTCGACTACGTCCTGCAGTGGTGGGACGGCAGCGCCTGGGTCGACCTGCCCGGCACCCGGGTCATCGGCAACCGCCGACTGCACGTCGAGCACAGCTTCCCGCCAGTGCGCACCACCCGCGTGCGCCTGCGGATCGAGCGCGAGCGCAACGAGCAGGGGAGCGAGGCCGTCCCGGGAGTCTTCCGCGCCACCTGCCTCGAGCTCGCCGTCCATCCGCGCTGAGCGTGCAGTCGGGGTCCGGGGCTTGCCGCCCCGAGGAACAGCTCATTGCAGACGCTTAGCTCACACGCTAAATGACATCTTGACAATGCTTAGCCAGTGTGCTAAATGTTGTCGCGATGACGGGCATGGCGGCGACACGGAGGCCGCGGGGGACGGCGGACGCGTACGAGGCGGTGTTCACGGCTCTCGCCCACCCGGTGCGCCGGCGGATCCTGGTGACGCTGAGCTTCGAGGGCGGAGCGATGACGGCTGGCGAGATCGCCGACATGTTCGAGCATGCCTGGCCGACCACGACGCGGCACCTGCAAGTGCTCGAGTCGGCCGGGCTGCTGCGTCATGAGCGGCAGGGGCGCAGCCGCGTCTACCACATCGATCGCCGCCGCCTCGAGCTGGCGCGGGATTGGCTCGCCTGGTTCTCGAAGGACCCCACTGGCAGCGACGGCGGAGGAAAGCAATGGCGACAAGGAAAGAGACATCGCAGAAGGTGATGGCGAAGAGCGCGAGGGGCGTGAGGGGCGTGAGGGGTGCGAAGGGCGTGAAGAGTGCGAAGGGCGCGAAGAGCGCGAAGGACGCGAACCGGCGCGTGGCGCCGGACGTGCCGAGCCTGTTCCGCCTGAACGTCGAGGTGGGCGACCTCGACCAGGCGGAGGCCTTCTACGGCAAGCTGTTCGGGCTCGAGGGGCGGAAGCAGGCCGGCTCGCGCTGCTACTTCACCTGTGGTCCGGTGACACTGCAGGTCGTGGACGTGTCGTCGGCCGGCAAGCCGCACCCGGCGGCGAAGGCGTTGTACTTCACGGTCGAGGACCTCGACGCGATCTGGGCGCGGGCGAAGGCGCTCGGCTGCCTCTCGCGCGAGGACGTCCACGGCGTGTCGGGCGGCGCGATCAGCGTGCGGCCGTGGGGCGAGCGATCGTTCTACGCCGAGGACAAGTGGCAGAACCCGCTGTGCTTCGTCGAGGCCGGGACGATCTATCCGGGCTGAGCCTCAGCGGCGCCCGCTCGCGCGCGGGCGGCGTGCCGCGGGCAGATGTGGTGACAGGCCGCTACAGCCATTCGGCGAGCTGGCCCTCGGCGGCCAGGTCCTGCATGCGGCTGCGGAGCTCCTCGACGTAGGCCTTGCGGTCGCCGCGCCAGGGCACTGGCTCGCCGACGAAGACGTCGCAGAAGAACGGCACGGGCAGGGCCTTGCCCCGCGGCAGCGCCTTGCCCAGGCCGTGCAGGAAGATCGGGATGACCGGGACCGCCGGGAAGCGCTCGACGAGCCGGGCGACGCCGCTCTTGAAGTCGGCCAGCCGCTCGGGCTCGCCGCGCGTGCCCTCGGGGAACAGGATGACGACGTCGCCGCGCTCGAGACCGGCCGCGACGGCGGCCAGGACGTCCGGGCGCGGCGCCCCCGGCGTGGGCGGCTCACCAGGAAGAGGACCAGGGCCGGGCCGCCGCCGTGCGGGTTGAGATTGGCGGGCAGCACCAGCAGGAAGGCGACGTGGCTGAGGCTGAAGACCGTCGCCATCAGTCCCCAGTGGAGGGTGCCCGCGGCGCGCAGGAAGCCCTCGGTCTCGCCGATGAGCACCATGCGCATCGGCAGCAGCAGGAACCCAAAGACCGGGATGAAGACGATGAACATCCCGTACCAGCGCATGTCGATCCACAGGTACTGGAGCGGGATCGCGAGGTATGCCCAGAGCAGCACGCTGCGGTCGGCGCGCCGGGTGGGGATCAGCGACAGGTACTCCTTGAGCGCCAGGAAGCTGACGAAGGCGAAGAACACCAGCGACACGCGGCGCGACAGCACCATGGCCAGCGCGAAGACCGCCGCCATGATCCACCAGGTGCGCACCCGCTGCCGCAGCTCGGTCCAGTCGGCCGCGGGCCGCAGGCGGCCGAGCGCCCAGACGGCGGCGGTCGCCGCCAGCAAGATCGCGAAGATGCCGGCCAGGGCCCAGCCGACCACCGGCGACACCTGCTGCCCGGCCCATTCGAGGCGCGCCGACCAGCCCGTCATCCCGCGCCTCCGGCGAGCGCGGCGAGCGTGGCGACGGTGCCGCGGGCGCGCCGCACGGCGAGCGCGCGCGGCAGTCCCTGGAAGGCCGCTTCGAGGTCGTGGGCGCTGGGCATGCCGGGATCACCGCCGCGGCGCTTTGCTGGCAGGCAGATCGGTGGCGAGATTATAGGGGGAAACAGCGACGAATCCCCCGGGGATGCTCCCCGGGGGAGGATGGAATCGGGAATGGAATGAAGAGACTGGCGCGGGCCGGTCAGCGGGCCGGCCCGCGCCAGCCGGGGCTAGCGACTGGCCGCTAGGCGCCGCCGGCCGGCGGAGGCGGACCCTGGCGACGCTGCTGCTGCTGGCGCGGCGCCGGGGCCGGGCGCGCCTGCGGCGCCCGCGCCGCCTGCCGCTGGGCCTGCGGCGGCGGGCCCTGGCGCTGGAACTGGGCAGGACGCTGCGGCGGCGCCGATGGCCGCATCACCTGCTGCTGGTGCTGCGGCGGCGGCACGTACTGATGGACCTGCTGTGCCCGCGCGCCGGTCCTGGGCGGCGTGCCGCCCCGGGTCCGCTGCGGCGGCGGGGTCACCTGGCTGCGACCATTGCGGCTGTTGCGGCCAAGGGCCTGCTGCGACTGCCGGCGCTGCGCCGACGAAGGCGAGGTCCGGGCGTGCTGGGACGGCGGCACGTATTGGTGGACCTGCCGTGCCCGCGCGCCGGCCCTGGGCGGCGTGCCGCCCCGGGTCCGCTGCGGCGGCGGAGTCACCTGGCCGTGGCCGTTGCGCCCCAGGGCCTGCGGCGACTGCCGGCCCATCGGAGCGGCCTGATGCCGTGCTTGGGCCTGGAGCTGGGTCCGCGACCCCGGCGTCACGCCCGCGGCGTTCCGGCCCGCAGGGGCCGGCGCCGTCCGCGCGCCGGCATTCGCCGCCGACCGCGGCGCCTGACCTTGGTTGCCGCGGGTGTTGAACTGGGCGGCTTCGGTGCGCCGCTGCGCCACGAGCTGCTGGGCGACGCGTCCGGTCGCGACGGACCGCGGTGCGACCCGCGTCGGGTCAGGGGCGTTCGCCTGCCGGACCACCGAGGCCGGGCGGAACATCGCCACGCTGTTGCCGCTCACCCGCGCGACCCTGGGATCGCTCGCGTTCGCCAACCGGAGCTGGCGCACCGGCTGGCCGGTCAGCTGCGCGGCGCGCTGCACCGACATGGAGTCGTTGAAGACGCGGCCGCCGACGTTCCGGAAGTTGGTGATGTTGGTGGTGTTGCGGAAGATCTCGGCGTTGCGGAAGGTTGGCACGGCGAAGCGGCCGACGTTGACGGCCAGGAAGGACCGCTCCGGCACGAAGTTATACCAGCCCGAATTGATCCCGACGCCAAGGTCGAAGCCGCCGAACCCGACGCCGACGCTCCAACCGACGGCCGGAGGCAAAGGCGCCCAGCCGCAGTAGCCGTCACCTTCCTGCCACGACACCCATGCCGGTCCCCAGTCGGTGCCGGGGACCCACTCCCAGCCGTAGTCCGGATCGAGGGCCCAGCGGCCATAGTGATAGGTCGCCCAGCCGAACGGCTCGGACGACACCCAGGTCCAGCCGTAGTCGGTGTAGGCCCAGCGGCCGTAGGAGTAGGGGCGCCAGCCGTGGCGGATGTGCCGCGGCACGAACGCCCAGCCGTAGCTCGGGCGGTTGACCCAGTAGCCGTAGGGCGCCAGGTTGCTGTAGAAGAAGTCCACGCCCACGGTGCCGTGGACTCCCACGCCGACGCCCACCGCGATGGCGGCGTTCAGGGCGGGCTGCATCAGCGCCGGCGCCGGCGGCTGCGCCCCGGCGGCGATGCTCAAGGCGCCCGCGAGAAGCAGCGCACTCAACGTGATTCTTGCGGTTCTCATATAGCACCTCGTTGAGGCGGCGGCGTCTGCGAGCTGCGCGTTGGAGGAGGGGCCGCCGCGTGGATGAAGGTGAACCGGCGCCGGGCCGCGCAGCGGAGGCCGGCGCCTCACCGTCCCTCAACCGCAAGAAGCATGCCGATGTCCGGGCGCCCTCGGCGGCGCTCCGGCTCAGGCGGCGCAAGCTACTGAATCGCCGAGGCTTATTGTCTTCGACGCGGAAGCGTCACGGCGCGCGGCGGGGGCGGCGCGGCAGCCGGGCGCCGGCCGTACGGGCCGTCCGGATGAAAGGACACGCCGTCCCCATGCCCACGACCCCCACCGGCCGCGGCCGTGAAGCCGTGCAATCCAAGGTATACGATCGCCGCCGATGCCACGACGAGGAGCGGACGACAAGCGACTGCAGGAGGAGCTCGAGCGGCTCTACGCTCTGCCGCCCGGCGCCTTCACGGGAGCGCGCAACGAGCTCGCCGCGCGCCTGCGCCGGGAGGGGCGGCGCGACGCCGCCGCCGAGGTGAAGACGCTGCCTCGACCCACTGCCTCGGCGTGGGCGACGAGCCGGCTGATGCGCCTCGAGCCGGCGCGCTTCCGAGCGCTGCTCGCCGCCGGCGCGCAGGCACGGCAGGCGCAACGCCAGGCGCTTGGCGGCGGTGCCGCGTCCAACGCCGCGGCGGCTGCGCGCTTGCGCGACGCCCTGCGCCAAGCCAGGACATTGATCGAGGAGCTGCGCCGGCGCGGCCTCGAGCTGCTCGGCGCGAGCGGCAGCCCGGTGAGCTCCGGCACGGCCGACCGCCTGGGCGCCAATCTGCAAGCGCTGGCGTACACCGCCGGCGCCGAGAGCGCCGTCGCGCGCGGCTGGCTCGACCACGACCTCGAGCCTCCCGGCTTCGAGGTGCTGGCGGGCCTGCAAGCCGCGGCTGGCGGCGCCGGCCAGCGCGCCACGTCCGGGGAAGAGCCTGCCGGGAAGGGCGCCGCCCGCGGGCCCGTCCGGCGGCCAGAGCCGCGGCCGGCCGCGGCCGGGGCGGAGTCACCGCGTGGCGGGCGGGCGCCGCGGCTCTTGCCTGGGAAGCCTGGGAAGGAGGAGCCGCCGGCGCGTCACCCCGCCGCGCGAGACGCGGCTCGAGCTCGACTGCAGGCGGCGCGGGAGCGCCAGGAGCAGGCGCGGCGCGAGCGCGACCGGGCCTTCCTGCAACAGGCGCGCGAGCGCCAACGAGCACGGCTGGCCGAAGCCGAGACGGCCGTGCAACGAGCCGCGGCCGAAGCGGAGCGGCTGGCCGCCGCGGCCGCGGCCGCCGAGCGCGCGGCCGTGGCCGCCGAGAGCGAGGCGGCGGAGGCGAGGCAGCGTGCCGGCGAGGCGCGGCGCGAAGCGGAGCGTGCCCGCCGCGGCGCCGAGCGTGCGCGCCAGCTGCTCGACGGCGCCGGCGCGCGGCTGGCGGCGGCCCGCGCCTCCGCCACTCCCGGGTTCAAGGCTTCCGCGGCGGGGCGGCGACCGGGGGGTGGTCCTCGCTGAGCTCCTCGAAGATCCGCCACGATCCGGAGAGGTCCGGACCGACCAGGATCTCCACCGGCGTGACGATGTTCTCCAGCTGCGCATAACGGCGGGCCTTGATCCGCACCCGGTTGCCTTCGCTGAGGTAGGTGACGGCAGAGTAGAAGTTGAGATCCTGCCCCGTCTTCTTGGCCTTCGCGAGCCCGGTGCGCAGCAGCTCCTTGTACTGGACGCCGGCCCAGGTGTCGACCTTCGGCGGCCGCCCGGGGACGATGACCCGTCTCTGGATATGCGCCCCGGGGGCGTAGAGGTCGACGAGCGCCGGATCGAAAGCGTGCTCGAGGTCGATGTACCGGTTGAACAGCGCTTCGGCGTTCTTGCGGGCGTCGCCGGTGGCCTCCGGCCCGGTCGCCGCGGCTTGCCCGATCTGCGTGGTCGTCACCACCGGGGCGGCGCCACCGGCGATCGCCACGGCCAGGCCCAGCGTGGGCGCCAGCCAGGCAAGTCGGGCCAGGCGAGGGAAGGGAAGAAAAGGTCGGTTCATTCCAAGCTCCTATGGCGTCGTCGTGGTCCCCGCCATGCTAGACCGGAAAGGCCTCGGCGAGGGAGGTGCAGTGGACTGGCTTGCCGAGCCCAGGACACATTGCTATACTAGGCATAGACACTCTGTCTCTCTCGGAGAACTCATAGATCATGACCATCCACCGACCGTATGCTAGAGATATGAATCGCTCCCACCGCCGCGCGCCGGCGGTTGCCCTGGCCGGCGCCCTGGCGCTCGCCGCCGGGGTCGCGCTCGGTCCCCGGCTGGCCGCCGAAGACGTGCGGGACGTGCTCGGCGCCGCCCATGCCGCCGGACTCTACAACTTCACGTCGGAGGACTACCTCGACGAGGGCGGCGATCAGCTGCTCGTCTTCGGCACGCGGGTGATCAAGGTCTGGCTGACCAACGACGTTGCCACGCTCTATCCCTTCAACTCCGATTGGACGCCGCCCGCCGCCAACGTCGTCGAGCTGGCCCAGAAGCCCTACTTCCAGACGCTCTTCGCCAAGCCGTTCACCACCTACCTGCTGGTGGTCAAGCCGGTCACCGACTCGCCGCAGTTCCTGTCCGGCATGACCGCCGCCGACGTCGCTGCCGAGTCGGGCCAGATGCACGACCTGGCAAGCTACCTGCTCACCACCTATGCCGGCACCGGCAAGACCTTCGTGCTGCAAAACTGGGAAGGGGACCACCTCCTGCGCGCCGGCCTGACGCCACAGCAGGACCCGCCCGCCATCAGCGTGCAGGGCATGATCGACTGGTGGAACGCGCGCCAGGACGGCGTCGCCCGCGCCCGCGCCGAGGTGGGGGAGCACGGCGTGCGCGTGGCGCACGCGGCCGAGGTGAATCTGCTCGCCGACGCCATGGCCGGCCGCGTGACGGCCACCAACGACGTGCTCCCGTACACCCACGCCGACCTCTACTCCTACTCGAGCTGGGACGCCCAGTTCGATCCGGCCGTGCTGACCCAGGCTCTCGACTACCTGCGCTCCAAGGTCCCGCCCAGTGCTCTGTACGGCCGGCGCAACATCTACCTCGGCGAGTTCGGCGCGGCCAAGGACCAGGTGCCCGACGGCGCGCTGCGCCGCGAGGTGATCGACGAGCTGAGCGAGGCGGCGCTGGGCTGGGGAGTGCGGTACGCGGTGTACTGGCAGGTCTACGACAACGCGTCGTTCGTCACCATCGATCCGCTGAAGCAACGACCCACCGTCGCCGAGCTGCAGGGCTACTGGCTGATCCGGCCCGACGGCGTGCGGGCCCCGTGGTGGGGCGACATGCAGCGGCGGCTGGTGGGCGCGCAATGGCAGGTGGCCTTCCGTGCCCCCTCGGGCCAGTACCTCGGGGCGCCTCGGGGCGGCGGCGGCGTGCGGGCGAGCTCCCTGAGCGTCGGTCCGTGGGAGACCCTCAACGCGGTGACCCCCGCCGGCGATCCGCTGCGCAGCGGCGCCCGGGTCTACCTGCAAGCGCACGGCGGCCGGTTCCTGCAGATCGCCGCCAGCCGCGACCTCGAGGTGGGCTCGCAGCAGGCTCCCACGGCGACGCATCCGCCCGCCATCTTCGTGCTGCACAGGGTGCAGGGAGACGGCACGGTGGTGAACGGCGACGCCGTCACTCTCGAGACCGCGGCGGGCCTGCCGCTGGTCGTCGACGTCGCCAGCGGCGAGGTGTTCGCCGGCAGCGCCGGCAGCATCGCGTCGGTCTTTCGCCTCTCACGCTTCGACTGACGTCAAGGCCAACCGAGCGTGCCGTTCTCCGCCGCGAACGCCAGCTGCTGGGCCAGGAGGTCGTGGCCGTAGCTGACGGCGACGTCGCTGACCTTCCCCGCGGGGCCCTGCACCAGCTTCAGCACCGGGTAGGCGCCGGCCCAGTAGGACGGGGTGTCGAGCTTCTTGTAGCGCGCGATCACGTCGTCGCGCACCGCCGGGTCGAACCGCGTGCCGTACTTGTCGACCAGGGACTTGATCGCCGCGTAGTCGCCCTCCGCCTTGATGCGCATGATCTCCGCCAGCAGCTTGCCGACGGCCGCGTGCAGCCGGTCGTAGTCCTTGACCTCGATGTACCAGTGCCCGTTCCGCCGCACGGTCGCCAGCGCGCCCTCCGCGATCGCGTAGTTGACGATCATCAGCCGGTCGCGGTCGTGGTCCTCCTCGGCGGCGTCACCCTTCGGGTAATGCGCGAGCGTCGTCAGGCCCTGCCTGGCGAGGCTGCGGTACATCTCCCGGGCGACCTCGCGGCTGTCGGCGACGCCCAGCTCGGCGAGCTTGGGATCGGTGGCGTTCCAGTAGGCGACGAGGTCGGCCCGCGCTTCCTCGAGCGTCGAGTAGTACTCGCGGAGATACGTCGAGGGGTCCTTCGGCACCAGCACCTTGCCGGAGCCATGGCCGATCACCTCGTGCATGGCGGTCTGCATGACGTTGGCCAGGGTGCCGTAGCGGCCGAAGAGCCTCGCCTCGTCGGGGTCGGGCGTAAACTCGACGGCCACCTTGGCGCCGCGGACGGCGTTGATGGCGTCGATCGCCGAGGTCAGCAGCAGGCTCTTGGTGCCGTACTTCTCGCGCACCTCCTGCTCGTTCGGCAGGTTGTCGCCGGTGGTGCTCACCTGGAAGTCCCCGGTCTCGACCACGATCTCGATCGCCTTGCCCACCGGCGGCTTGACGTCCAGCTTCTTGAAGCGGTCCTCCCAGGGCGCCCGCTTCTCGAAGTAGACGGCGTTGTCGGCCAGCTTGTGCATCAACGGGTCGAGCCGCTGGTCGCTGATCGCCACCAGCATCTGCGCCGAGCCCTTGGCGCCGCGGGCGTCGCGGTACACCTCGATGAAACCGGAGGCGAAGTCGACGGTCGGGTTGCTGCGCAGCCACAGGACGTTGAAGGCCCGCCAGTCGGCGGGATCGCCGGTCTGGTAGAAGCGGATCAGGGCGCGGATCACCGCCGCCTGGCCGGCATCGGCGAAGCCCGCGGCCGCCGCCAGCTCGCGGTTCACCGCCGCCAGCCGCGGGGCGTAGCGCCCGGGGGGAACCTTGCCGTCGGGGGTGCCGGCGCGCCACACCTCCTCGACGAGGTGGCCGCCCCGCTTGACCAGGGTCGAGTCGAGGGGGTGGCCCTCGACGAAGCCCTTCAGGTCGCCCATGGCGACGCCCTGGTAGTAGTTGTTGCTGGAGGCGCTCAGGATGTCCGCGCCGCCGGCCGGACTCTTGTCGGTGATGGCCGGCTGGTACCGCGGATCGAACAGCGGCGCCGCGAGCTCGCGCAGGGTGGCGGCCAGCTGGACCGCGGTGCCCAGGCGGGCGCCGCGGGAGCGGGCCTGCTCGGCGGCGAGGCGCAGCTCCGCGGCGGTGAAGCCGGGCAGGAACTTCCGGCTGGTGGTCTCGTCGTGGTTGCCGTGGTTGGCGAAGAACAGCTTGGCGTACTCGACGATCTTCGGCCGTGACGCCGGCGGCAGCCGGCCCGGGTCCTCGACCAGGGCGCCCAGCAGGCGCTTCGCGGTCAGGCCATAGCTCGACATCTGGTCATAGAACACCGGGTCGAGCTGGATCGCCGCCCGCGCCAGGTGGAAGGCGAGCAGCTTCTGGCGCAGCGGCAGCGCCGGCAGGCTGGGCGCCCGCACCTCGATGAAGCCGGTGGCGCCGATGCGGTCCACCAGCGGCGACGCCGGTGCCTTGGCCGACCCGGGCGCCGGGGCCGGGGGCGACGCAGGTGCCGTTGCCGGCGCCATGGCCGCCAGTGCCGCCAGTGCGGCCAGCGCCGTCAGTGCCGCCATGCAGATCGCGACGACCCCACCGGCAGTCCGCGGCCCCGTCGTCCGCGGCTTCGGCTGTCGCCGGTCGCCGCTCTCGCTGCTCGCCGTACGAGTCTTCATCGCAGGTCTCCTCTCAGCCGGCATCGGCACGCGCATTGGCCAGAGGCGCGTGGCGCTCCTGGATCGCAGCGATCGCCGCCACGTCGAGCCCGGCCGGCAGGGCGCCGAAGGCCAGGCCGTGCTCGTCGAGGCGGCCGGCGCAGAAGGCGTCGGCGACGGCGGCGGGGGAGTGGCGCACCAGCAGGGACGCTTGCAACGCGGTGGCCAGCCCCTCGACCAGCCGCCGCGCCAGCGGCTCCGCACGATCCAGGGCGGCCGCGGCGGGTGCGCCGCCGAGCGGCGCCAGCTCGTCGCGCAGGCGGTCCATCCAGGCGTCCAGGCGGCGGTCGGCGCCGCGCGCCAGTTCTATCTCGGCGAGCAGCGCGGCGAGCGACGCGGGCGAACGGCCGATGGCGCGCAGCACGTCGAGGCACTGGACGTTGCCGGAGCCCTCCCAGATGGAGTTCAGCGGCGCCTCGCGGAGCAGGCGGGCCATGCCCCATTCCTCGACGTAGCCGTTGCCGCCCAGGCACTCCAGCGCTTCGGCCGCGACCGGCACAGCGCGCTTGCAGATCCAGTACTTGAGCACCGCGGTCGCCAGCCGCCGGAGGGCGGGGTCGCCATCGTCGGGGTTGCCGGCATTCGGGTTGCCGGCATCGGGGGCGCCGGCAGCGGCGTCGTAGGCGGGCGCCAGCCGGAGCGTCGCGACGGTCGCCGCCTCCGACTCGATCGCCAGGTCGGCCAGCACGTTGGCCATCAGCGGCTGGGCATGGAGGCGCCGCCCGAAAGCGCTGCGGTGACGGGCGTAGTGGATCGCCTGGGCCACCGCCTGCCGCATCAGCGCAGCCGATCCCAGGACGCAGTCGAGCCGGGTGTGGTTGACCATCTCGATGATCGTGGCGACGCCGCGTCCCTCGTCACCCACCCGCCGCGCCCAGGCAGCCGCGAGCTTCACCTCGCTCGAGGCGTTCGAGCGGTTGCCGAGCTTGTCCTTGAGGCGCTGCAGGTGAAAGCGGTTGCGCTCGCCGTCGGGAGTGAAGCGCGGCAGCAGGAAGCAGGTCAGGCCGCCCGGCGCCTGGGCGAGCACCAGGAAGGCGTCGCACATCGGCGCCGAGCAGAACCACTTGTGGCCGGTGATCTCGTACGCGCAGCCGGCCCCGGCGGGCCGCGCCCAGGTGGTGTTGGCGCGCACGTCGGAGCTGCCTTGCTTCTCGGTCATCGCCATGCCGCAGAGCGCGCCCGCCTTCTCGCTCGCCGGCACAAGCCGCGGGTCATAGGCGGCGGCGGTGAGCTGCGGGATCCACTCGGCGGCAAGCTCCGGCTCGGCGGCGAGCGCCGGCACCGCCGAGTACGTCATCGAGAGCGGGCAGCCGACGCCGGCCTCGACCTGCGCCAGCATCAGGAACTTCGCCGCCCGCGCCACCTGCGCGCCGGGCCGCCCTCGATGAGGCCGGCTCCATGGCAGGGCGTGCAGCCCATGCTCGACCCCGAGCCGCAGCAGTGCATGCCACGACGGGTGGAAGTCAACCTCGTCGATGCGCCGCCCGCCGCGGTCGTGGGTGCGCAGGACGGGCGGGAACGCATTGGCCTGGAAGCCCCACGCGATCGTCTCGCGCCGCCCGGCCAGCTCGCCGAACGCCCGGACCTCCTCCTCGGCCCAGGCCGCCCCCTCGCGCCGCAGCCCCTCGACCAGGGCGCGATGGCTACTGAAAAGGTTGACGTCCTCGAGCGGCGGCGGCTGGTTGAACACCGCATGCGTGGCGCCCCGGGGCGGCGCGGCCGGTACGGCGTCCCCGTTAGCAGCGGCAGCCGTCGCCGCCGCCCGGCCCAGGCCAGGCCGCGCTCCGGCCGCTTCCAGGCCAGGAGCACGCGGCGTTCCGGCGCCGTGGTCCTCGGCACTCATGGCGAGAGCATACGACGACCGTCCGGTAGACCCGAGACTGATGGCAGCGCCCCCTGTGTTCCGCATGTTAGGGGGCTTGCGCCGCCACGCATGTCTATGATAATGTCAATCAAGACGTCATGGCCGCCACTAAGGGCAGTGCTATGGTAAACGTCTACGGAGGTAGCTCTAATGGATATCTATCCTCGCCTCATTCGGCCTATCAGCTCGCCTCTAGGGCTCTATTTTAGGCCAAGTCGAAACGACCATGAAGTCATAGAGCAGCAGCGTCGCGGTGCTTGATGGTCTTTACGCCGGCTTAAATGAGAAGGAGATGCCAATGTCCAGTGCGCTGGCCAACAGAATCGATGTCATAAAGAGCCGCGGAGGGATCAACGCGCGTGAGGTTGCACAGCTTCTTGACACAACTCCTGAAACGGTCTCGCGGTGGAATACCGGCAAGGTTGAGCCGCATCCCGACCGCCTGCAGAGATTGCTTACGCTTGAGTGGCTCCTTGAAGAGTTGTCAGATCTCTACACGCCAGATGAAGCGAGGCTTTGGCTCTTCTCGCCTCATCGCCTCTTAGGCGGTAAGCGACCTGCAGATCGCATACAGGAGGGATCTCTCGATGAGGTGCTGGCGGTTATTGCACAGCTTAGGGAGGGAGCCTACGTGTAGGTTCGTGAGCAACGGATGGTATTCCCTCCCGAGTTACTCGACCTCCTTCAGGCGACTAAGGCTGAACCTTGGAAGGGAGTAGTATATCGCCACATGTTCGCGTCGTATTCGCCCACCTTGGAAAACACACGCGGTGCTAGATGGAACCCCAGGGGGGTAGCCGCGATCTACACGAGCGTCGAGCGAGAGACAGCCCTTGCCGAGGCGAACTACAGATTGAGTCTTGAGCCACTCAGGCCGCGGGCGCGGCGTACTGTCTACTCGATTCGAGTCACTCTTCACCACGTTCTGGATTTGCGCTCGCTGAAGCTCTTGCAGTAGATCGGGATAGATGACTCATGCCTGGGAGGGGTTGACCTGTCGGCATGTCAACAGGTCGGGGCCGCGACGGCATGGCTAGATCATGATGGCTTACTCGTGCCCTCGGCGCGGGGGCCAGGTGGCAATTTGGTCATCTTCCCAGCGAAGCGTAGCTCTGACGCAGTCTTCGAGGTAATCGCTTCAGAGATCGTGGAAGAGTCCACTTTACCTTGAGCAATCCTCGCTGCTCGTCCGGCGACACCCTCCTGAGCTTGATCTGGCCCTCGTTTCAGTGAGCTGGGGCTTTTGCGTCTGCTTCCACGTCGATCTCGATCTCGACGTCCGGTGCCGGGGACGGTCCGACTTCTCCCTTGTCACGCGCCCCCATGCCGAACTCGGCGCGCTTGGTCCCCGCGGAGCCATGGAACGCCACGCGCGCCGGCTTGCCGGGCTTGATATCGGCGAACGCTCCGTTGAAGGTGAAGGTCAGCGGCACGACCTTGGTCACGCCGTGAAGGGTCAGAGAGCCGTCCATCGTCCAGGAGGTTCCAGACACACGGCGGATGCCGCGCCCGTGGTACGTCATGGCCGGGAATGCCTTCACATCAAAGTAGGCGGGGCCGCGAAGGTCCTCGTCGCGCTCGCCGACCTGCGTGCTGATGCTGGAGGGGTCGATCGTGACGTCGACGCTGCAGCTGGCCAGGTCCTGCGACACGGTGATGGTACCCGTGATCTTGTCGAACCTGCCGCGCACCAACCCGACCACATGGTGACGAGCGCCGAAGTACGCGAAACTGTGGTCCGGATCGATCTCGTACGTCCCCGGAGCGGGAAGCGCCTGGGCTGCCGCCATCTTCTGGACGGGTTGGGCGGGATGGTCCGCGGCGGCAGCGTGGGTCGAGGGCGCCGCGAGAACCATCAAGAGCAGGACGCCAACCTTGCGGCGCGTCAACAATGCGTTCAGAGTCATCGTTCCTCCGTGAGCCAGACCTAGCAGGGCTCAAGCGAGTCACAGCAGCCGGGAGATCCACTCGCCGACCACGTAGCCCACCGCGGCGACGCCCATGCCGACGACGAACATGTCGAAGCCGGAGCGGAAGACGCCGCGGCCGGTGAAGATGGAGCGGGCGGCGCCGACGAGGAAGTGGGAGAGCATGGCGACGGAGAAAGAGATGGCGATGGCGGTGCGGCCGTGGGCGAAGAAGAAGGGTAGGACCGGGATGATGGCGCCCACGGCGGTGGCGATGCCGGTGGTCCAGCCCTCGCGCAGGGCCGAGGTGGTCTGCTCGCCGATCTTGAGCTCCTCGCGCACCTGCTCCTCGAGCATGCGCCTGGGGTCGGCCATGATCTCGGTGGCCAGCTGGTGGGCCTCGTCCTTGGCCATCCCCTTCAGCTCGTAGATCAAGGCCAGCTCGTCGCGCTCGACCTCGGGCATCAGCTCGACCTCGGCGCGCTCCATGCCGATCTCGTGCTGGTAGACCTCCTGCTCGCTCTTGGCGGCCAGGTAGCCGCTGGCGCCCATCGACAGGGCGTCGGCTATCAGGCCGGCGACCCCGGCCACGATCACCGACCGCTCCTGCGCCGCCGTGGCGCCGATGACCCCTGCCACCAGGCCGAAGTTGGCGGTCAGGCCGTCGTTGAAGCCGTACACGACGTTGCGCAGGAAGCCTCCCGAGCCGATGCGGTGCCACGGCTCGGGGCCGCCGCCGCTGATCTCGCCCAGGGTGGTGGCGTGCTCCGCCGACTCGCGCGCCAGCAACAGCGCTTCCGGCTGTCCCACGGCGCCGGGCGCCAGGCTGCGATGCATCTCGAGGTAGCCGCGGACCTCGCGGCCTTCCTCGGCGAGGAGCATGGGCAGCAACACCCGTGGGCCCATCGTGCGTCCGAGCAGCGCCAGCAGCCGGGCGCGCGCTCCGGGCCGGAACTTGGCCGGCGCCCGGCCGTTGCTCGCGAGCAGCTCGCCCCAGATGTGGGTGTGGCGCTCCTCGACGTGGGCCAGCCGCGAGTAGATATCGCGCTTGTGCGGGTCGTGCTCGGCCTCGGCCAGCAGGCGGTAGAGGTAGGCCGCTTCGGCCTCGTCCTGCCAGTGATGGGCGAAGGCGTCGAGGTCGGCGGGCGAGGCGGGAGGCGCGGCGGGCGCCTCGGGGGCCGCCGTGGCCATCAGCGCCTGCCCGCCGCGGTCTGGCGCGCCCCGGCGCCCGCGGTCCCCTGAGCCAGCGCCTTCTCGACCTGGCGGTCGAGCTCCTGCTCGGTGCCGCTGCCCCAGCCGGCCTTGACGTAGGCGATGCGGCCGGCCGCATCGACCACGAAGTAGGTCGGGATGCTCTTCACCCCGTAGGTGCGCTGCGCGTCGGAGTTGCCGTCCCAGCACTGGGTCCAACCCAGCTCGTGGTTGACGACGAACTCGCGCAGCCTGGCGCCGTTGCTGTCGCCGCTGATGCTGATGAGCACGAAGGGCCGATCGCGCCGGTCGCGCTGAGCTCGCTGATCTCCGTGGGCCTGCGCGAGCCTCTTCATGCTGGGCAGGGCGGCGATGCAGGGGCGGCACCAGGTGGCCCAGAAGTCGAGCACCACCACCTTGCCCCGCAGCTGGGACACCCAGATGTGGTCGCCGTCGAGGGTCTCGAGCATGGTCTCGGGGGCGTCGTCGCCGGCGCTCAGGGACGGTGACGCCGGCCGCCCGCCCTGCCGCGGGCGGCTGTCGGCCGCGCCGCGGTTCCCGGCCGACGCCGCGGGAGCCGGGCTCGCGAGCAGCGCCGCCCCGACGATCGCGACCAGCGCCACCGCCGTCCGCGCCGCCGTCCGCGCCACAGTCCTTGGCGCCGCGATCGCGCCGCCGCCGCCCCCCCACGTCTCTGCCGCCATGCGGGAGATCGTAGCAGGGTCCGGGCAAGGCCGGATCGGAGGAAGCGAGAGTTATAGAGTGGCCGGATGGCGGCGCTCCATCGGCGGCTGGCTCTCGCTGCTCTCGCGGCCCTCGCGGCGGTGGCGGCCGGCGCCGCCGCCGGCTGCCGCCGCGCGCCGCCGAACCTCGATTCGCCGGGCACCGCCATCGTCTGCCTCGGCGACTCGATCACCGCCGGCGTCGGCGCCACGGACGGCCACGGTTATCCCGAGGTGCTGGCGGCGCGCCTCGGCGTCGCGGTGATCAACGACGGCGTGCCCGGCGACACTGCCGCCGGCGGGTTGGCGCGCCTGCCGCAGGTGCTGGCCCAGGACCCCTGGCTGGTGATCGTCGAGCTGGGCGGCAACGACATCCTGCGCCAGGTGCCGGCCGAGAGCACCGAGGAGGCGCTGGACGGGATCGTCCGCCAGCTCCTGGCGGCACGGGTGCTGCCGGTGCTGGTGGCCGTCGCGGGGCCGTTCGGCGGCGGCAGCCACGGCGAGATCTACGCGCGGCTCGGCAAGCGCTACCGCGTGCCGGTGGTGCGGGACGTCCTGCGCCAGATCCTCTTCGATCCGAGCCTCAAGGCCGACGAGGTGCACCCGAACGACCTCGGCCATGCCCGCCTCGCCGAGGCCGTGGCCGCGACGGTCGAGCCGCTGCTGCGCCAGCACCGGCGGCTGCGGGGCCGCTGAGACGGGCCGAGCATCGAGCTTCAAGGCAGTGGCTTGCCTTCGTAGAGCGCCTCGGTCGCCAGCGTCTCGGGGCCCTTCTCGGTGCAGACCGCGAAGTGGGACGGGTACATCGACACGCCGGCGTGCTCGCCGTTGCGCGCCAGGACGTAGAAGTTGAGGTCGAAGTTCGGCTGGCCACGGCCGTTGAGGAGCCGTCTCTCGACGGTGTTCGCCACCACCCGCCTGAGGGCCTCGACGGCGGCGTCCTTCGGGTGCGCGCCGCGGCGCAGGGCCTCGACGATGGCGTAGGACGAGAGGTTGTACAGGTTCGCCTCGCCGCGTCCGGTCGACCCCGCCGCCCCGGCGGCCCCGTCCACGTACAGGCCGGCGCCGAGGATCGGCGAGTCGCCGACCCGCCCCGGGATCTTCCAGGCCAGGCCGCTGGTGGTGGTCACGCCGCAGACCTCGCCCTTGGCGTTGACGCCGTCGCAGTTGATCGTCCCCCAGAGGTGCTCGCGCTCGATCAGCCCGTCGCGCACCATCTCGAGCGCCGCGCGGAGGCCGGCGACGGCGCGCTGCTTGGGATCGAGGTAATGCTCCGGGTCGGTGCGCCGCTTCCATTCCAGCCACAGGCGCCGCGACTTCTCGGTGTTCAGGTCGTCCTCGATCTTCCAGCCGAGCTGGCGGGCGAAGTCCTGCGCGCCCTTGCCCACCAGGAGGTGATGGTCGGTCTGCTCCATCACCGCCTTGGCGACGAGCGACGGAGTGCGCACGCCTTCGAGCGCCGCCACGCCGGCGGCCTGCCGCTTCGGGCCGTGCATGCAGGAGGCGTCGAGCTGCACGACGCCGTCGGCGTTCGGCAGGCCGCCATAGCCGACGCTGTCGTCCTCGGGATCGAGCTCGACGATGTTGACGCCGGCGATCAGCGCGTCGAGCACGTCGGACCCCTGGGCGATCATGGTCCAGGCCTTCTGCACGCAGGTGACGTCGCCGCCGTTCTTGAACTTGTTGCCATTGGCCGAGGAGATCACGACCGGCCTCGCGGCCGGCGATGCGATCACCGCCGGCGCCTTGCCGAACAGCGGGCCGGGCGCCGCCGCGGCCAGGCCGGCGCCGGCGCCGGCGATGAGGAAGTCGCGACGGTTCAGCTTCTCGCTCATGGGTCCATCCTCTCCCTGTCGTGTGCCTAGGCGACGTGCGCGCGGACGCCACTACCCGGACGCTAGTGTAGCCGCACCAGCCGCCGGCGGTCCCGCTTTTCGGTCCGGCTACACCACCCTCTAAGGTGGAGCTTCGATCACCGGGTGCGGAGGTCGCTCCGCGCTCGGCGTCGGGAGATTTCGGCCCTGATCTTGCATCCCGAGAAATGCCGTGGCAATCGGTCCTGCCACGGGATCTTCCCATGCCTTCGCGCTCCCTGCCGCGCCGCCGCTCGGCGGTATTCGCTTGAATGATCATCAATGTTCACTCGTCAAAGGAGATGTCGCATGAAGAAAAGGAGCTTTCTCCGGATTGCCGTCGCCGGCGTGGCCGCGCTGGCGCTGGTGGCCGCCGCCGTCGCCCTGGCCGCGGCCAGGAAATCGAGTGTCGCGAGCGCCCGAAGCGTGCAACCCTTCGTCCACGCAAAGGGGAGCCCCCTCGGGATCGCGGCGGGCAAGAACGCGGAAGCGGCCATCGGCCCGAACGAGGTGCGCAACCCCGACTCCACTCCCGATATCGAGGCCTACCTGCAGCGGGCGTATCCCGCCGCGGAGATCACCATGGACCAGACCATCGCCGCGCAGAACGCCTGGGCGGCGCTGGCGGCCGGAGGCGGCTCTCCCGGGACCTGGCAGCTGATCGGCCCCAGCATGGCGAAGGTGCCGGCGGTCTTGAACGTCCTCGGCGACAATGCGGACTACGTCACGGCCGGCCGCGTCACGGCGATGGCCATCGGCCCGAGCTGCCAGCACGGCGCCTGCCCGGTCTACGTCGGGGCGGCAGGCGGCGGCATCTGGCGGACGCCGGATGGGCTGGCCGGCAGCCCGCAATGGCAGTTCGTCTCCGGCAGCTTCGCCACCAACGCCATCGGCTCGCTGGTCGTCGACCCGACCGATCCGACGGGCCAGACGATCTACGCGGGGACGGGCGAGCCCAACGTCTCTTCCGACTCGGAAGCCGGCATGGGCGTCTACAGGTCCACCGACGGCGGCGCCACCTGGGCGTTGCTGTCCGGCAGCTCCCAGTTCCAGGGCCGCGCGGCCTCCTCGATCGCGGTGGCGCCGGACGGCTCGATCCTCGTCGGCATCGCCCGCGCCGTGCGCGGCATCAGCGAGACGGACGGCGGCGCGACCTCCAACCCACCCATCGCCGTGGCTTTCGGCGTCTACAAGTCCACCGACGGCGGCGCCACCTTCGTCAACGTCTCCGGCGCGGAAGGCTCGGCGCGCGGCGTCAACGAGGTCAGGGTCGACCCGAACAGCGGCTCGGTCTACTACGCCTCGTTCCTCGGCGCCGGCGTCTGGCGCTCCTCCAACGCCGGCGCGAGCTGGACGCAGATCAAGAACCCGCTGAACACCCCGAACAACGCCAACAACACCGACCGCTCCGAGTTCGCCCTCGCCAACGTCGGCGGCACCACCCGCATGTACGTCGGCCAGGGCGCGTCGGGCGGGCCCCAGGCGCGCTTCTACCGCACCAACAACGCGCAGACGGCGACCAACGCCAGCTTCGTGGACATGACCACCGCTCAGAACATCAACTACTGCGAGGGCCAGTGCTGGTACGACAACGTCGTCTACTCGCCGGCAGGCAACCCCGACGTGGTCTACCTGATGGGCTCGTTCGACTATGGGCAGGACCACGGCCCCTCCAATGCCCGCGCCGTGCTGCTGTCCACCGACGGCGGGGCCACCTGGAGCGACCTGACCCAGGACAGCAGTCCGCAACACGCGGACTTCACTCACCCCGACCAGCACGCGATCGTCACCAACCCGAGCAACCCCTTCCAGTACTGGGAGGGCTCGGACGGCGGCGTCGTCCGCTCGGACGGCACCTTCGGCGACGTGTCCTCCAAGTGCGACCAGCGCGGCCTCAACGCCTCCGCCGACGCCTACTGCAAGAGCCTGCTCTTCCGCGTGCCGGGCCAGCTGTCGCAGGTGAACAAGGACTTCTCGACGCTGCAGTTCCAGAGCCTGTCGACCAGCTCGAAGCGCCCGGGCAACAACCTCATGGGCGGCACGCAGGACAACGGCACCTGGCAGCTCACCGGCTCGAACGTCGTCGCGTCGCAGATCATGTACGGCGACGGCGGCCAGTCCGGCTTCAGCGCCGCCGACGACGGGCTGCGCTTCAACACCTTCACCGGCCAGGCCAACGACGTCAACTTCCGCAAGGGCGATCCGACGAAGTGGGTGGTCGCGACCGGGGCGATCCTCTCGAGCCCCGAAGGCTCGTACTTCTATCCGCCGATCGTGGCCGACCCGAACCCGGCCAACGGCGGCACCATCTTCCAGGGCTCGTTCAGCGTCTGGCGGACACAGGACTGGGCCGGCAACCGCGACTACCTCGAGGCCAACTGCTCCGAGTTCACCACCTCGGCGGCCAATCCGGCCTGCGGCGACTTCGTCCCGATCGGCCCGGCGGGCGCCACCGACCTGACGAGCGCGGCCTACGGCGGCACCCGCCGCGGCGGGGCCGTGTCGGCGATCCGGCGCTCGCCCGACCCCGGCAACACCGGCACGGTGTGGGTCTCGACCGGCGCCGGCCGCGTGTTCATCTCCGACAACTCCGACGCGCCCGCGTCGTCGGTGGTGTGGACGCGGATCGACAACACCTCGACGAGCTCCCCGGGCCGGTTCCCGGCCGCGATCGCCGTCGATCCCGCCAATCCGCACCATGCCTGGATCGCCTACTCGGGCTACAACGGCAACACCCCGGCCCAGCCGGGTCACGTCTTCGACGTCACCTGGAACGGCGCCACCGCCACCTTCGTCTCGCTCGACGGCACCAGCTTCCCCAACCTGCCGGCCAACGGCGTCGCGCATGACGACGTCAACGGCGACCTCTACGTCTCCACCGACTTCGGGGTGCTGCGTCTCGCGAACGCCTCCACCGCCTGGACCGTCGCCGGCTCGGGCCTGCCGATGGTCGAGGTCCCCGCCCTCACCATCATCCCGAGCGCGCGCCTGCTCTACGCCGCGACCCACGGCCGCAGCGCCTGGGTTCTGCAGCTGCCGTAACGGCTCGCGCCGGGTACGCGTTGCGTGAGAAGGGCCGCCCGCGGGGCGGCCCTTCTTGCGTCCGGCCCTCCCTTGCCGCCGGGCGCGGGTCTGGGCTATCCTCCCTATTCGTGACCAGATTAGTAATCTAGACGGAGACCCCCTCTTGCCCACTCAACAGCTGGCCGCCTCACCTTCCGCGGCGAGCGGCGCGGCCCGGCTCGGTCCGGGTCCGCTCGCCGTCTACTACGAGCACCCGGTCTGGTTCGAGCGCCTGTTCGCCGAGCTGGACCGCCGCGGCACGCCCTACGTCAAGCTTCATGCCGGGTCGCACTTCTACGACCCGGCGGCCCTCGCCGGCCGCGGCGGCGATCGGCGCTACCCGGTCGTCTTCAATCGCATGAGCCCGTCAGCCTACCGGCGGAGCCACGGCCAGGTCTTCTACACCCTGCACTACCTCGCCGGCCTCGAGCACGCGGGCGTCCGCGTCATCAACGGCCTCGAGGCCTTCCGCCACGAGACGTCGAAGGCGCTGCAGCTGTCGCTGCTGCGGTCGCTGGGGCTTCCCGCGCCCAGGACGCGCATCGTCCACGATCCCGGGCAGGCCGCCGCGGCGGCCCGGGGGCTGCGTTTCCCGGTCGTGGTCAAGCCCAACGTCGGCGGCAGCGGCGTGGGGGTGACGCGCTACGACTCGCCGGCGGAGCTCGGCGCCGCCGCCGCGGCAGGCACCATCGATCTCGGTCTCGACCACGTGGCGCTGGTCCAGGAGTTCATCCCCGCGCGCGGCGGCCACATCACCCGGATGGAGGTCGTCGGGGGCAAGTTCCTGTACGGGATCAAGGTCTTCCTGAGCGGCGAGACGTTCGACCTGTGCCCCGCCGACATCTGCAGGACGGCGGGGGGCGTCGAGCTCGGCAACGCCTGCGCGGTCGAAGCGCCGAAGGCGGGGCTGCGCGTCGAGGGCGTGACGCCGCCGCCGGACGTCGTTGCCGACGCGGAGCGCATCATGCGCCATGCCGGCATCGACGTCGGCGGCATCGAGCTGATCGTCGACGACCGCGACGGCAGGCCTTACTTCTACGACATCAACGCGCTCTCGAACTTCGTCGCCGACGGCCAGCGCGTCGTCGGCTTCGATCCGTTCGTGCCGCTCGCCGATTACCTCGAAGCCGAGATGGAGGTGCACCATGCGGGCTGAGGGCGCGCCGCGCGCGAGCACGGCCGTGGCGGCAGGAACCGCCGGCAGGCAGGAGGCCCGCCGCGGCATGCGCTTCGGCTACTGGTTGCCGGTCTTCGGCGGGTGGCTGCGCAACGTCGCCGACGAGGGCATGCCGGCGACCTGGGACTACGTCAGCCGCCTTGCCCAGCGCAGCGAGCAGATCGGCTTCGACGTGACCTTGCTCGCCGAGCTGAACCTCAACGACATCAAAGGGATCGAGGCGCCGGCCCTGGACGCCTGGTCGACCGCGGCGGCGCTCGCCGCGGTCACCGCCGAGCTCGAGCTGATGGTGGCGGTCCGCCCGACCTTTCACCTGCCGGCCCTGCTCGCCAAGCAGGCAGCCAACATCGATCACATCAGCGGCGGCCGCCTGTCGCTCAACGTCGTGTCGTCGTGGTGGGCCGACGAGGCCCGGATGTACGGTGTCGATTTCGAGCAGCACGACCAGCGCTATGCCCGCACCGCCGAATGGCTCGAGGTGCTCGACGGCGTCTGGTCCGGCGATCGGTTCTCGTACTCCGGCCGTTTCTACCGGGTCGACGGCAACGTGCTGCAACCGAAGCCGCTGGCGCGGCCCCGCCCCGTGCTGTACGCCGGCGGCGAGTCCGAGGCGGCCAAGGAGCTCATCGCCCGCCGCTGCGATGCCTACCTCATGCACGGCGACCCCCCGGAGCGGGTGGCCGCCAAGGTGGCCGACATGAGCGCGCGCCGGGAGCGGCTCGGACTGCCGCCGCTGCGGTTCGGCGTCGCCGGCTACGTCGTGGTGCGCGAATCCGAGGGTGCCGCCAGGGCCGAGCTGGCCCGCATCACCGACGTGCAGCAGAGCGCCGCCGGCTTCGCCAACTTCCAGCAATGGCTTGCCGGCACACAGCTCGAGCAGAAGCTGTCGATCGAGGACTACTCGGTGTCGAACCGCGGCTTGCGGGCGGGCCTGGTCGGCACCCCCGCGCAGCTCCAGGAGCAGGTGGGCCGCTTCGAGGAGGCCGGCGTCGACCTGTTGCTCCTGCAATTCAGCCCGCAGTACGAAGAGATGGAGCGGTTCGCCGAGTCCGTCATCCGTCCCCTCGGCCGGCGCCAGACCGCGACCGCGGCAGCGCTGCACGGCCGCCGGTAACGGGTCGGTTCGCGAGGGTCCATCCCCCCTGCCGCCCTCTGGGCGAGGCACCCGAAGTCCGGGTGCCCGCCGGGCTTGACAGCCGGCGCGGGGCGGCGTCACAATAGGTAGTATGACTACCGTAGACGAACCACTGGAACGGCTCCAGTTCCTGGATGGCACGCTCGAGGTCTTGATCCTGCGCAGCTTGCAGCTCGCCCCGAATCACGCCTACGGCATCACCCAGTTCCTGGAGCGGCAGTCGGCGAACGAGTTCGTGGTCGACAACGGCTCGCTCTATCCCGCCTTGCAGCGGCTGCTGCAGCGCGGTTGGATCAGCTCCCAGTGGAAGACCTCGCCGAACGCCCGCCGCGCCAAGTATTACCGCCTGACGCCGCTGGGGCGCCGGCAGCTGGTGGCCGCGACCTCGAAATGGCGGCGGTTCGTGGCCGCCATGGGACGCGTCCTGGCGCCGGAAGGGTGACGCCGATGCGCGCCTGGTGGTCCAGGTTGTGTCGCACCCTGGCCGGCCGCCAGGCCCTCGCCGACGACCTGGCGGCGGAGATCGAGGCGCATCTCGACCTCGCGGCGGCGGAGAGCTCCGACGTCGGGATGTCGCCGGCGGCGGCACGGGACGCGGCGCGGCGGCGCTTCGGCAACGTCACGCTGATCCGCGAGCGCGCGCGGGAGGCCTGGGGGTTCCCGGCGCTCGACGCGCTGGGGCGCGACCTGCGCCTCGGCCTGCGCGGCATCCGCGCCGCCCCCGGCTTCTCGTGCGTGGTCATCCTGACCCTGGCGCTCGGGATCGGAGCCACCACCGCGATCTTCAGCGTCGTGCATGCGGTGCTGCTCGCGCCGCTGCCCTATCCCGACGCGGAGCGCCTGGTCTGGCTGGAGGAGGCGACTCCCCAGGCGGAAGGCATCAGCGTCACCTGGGTGAACTACCTGCACTGGCGCCGGGAGAACCACTCCTTCGCCGAGATGGCCGGCTTCGAGGCCATGCACCTGACGCTGACCGGCCGCGGCGAGCCGCTGTTGACGCGCGCGGGCGCCGTGACCAGCGGCTTCCTGCGGCTGGTCGGCATGCGGCCCGCCGGCGGCCGGCTCCTCGACGACCGCGACGAACAGGCCGGAGCGCCCGCCGCGGCCGTGCTGGGTCACCGGTTCTGGCTCGAGAAGCTGGGCGGCGATCCGGCGATCGTCGGTGCGACGCTGGTCCTGGACGGCAAGCCCTACCAGGTCGTCGGGGTCGCCGCGCGCGACCCCGGGCTGTTCCGCAAGCCCATCGACTACTACCTGCCGCTCGCCCCGTTCCGGACCGCCACGCTCGACCGCGCCCGGCACGGCTCGATGCGGGTCCTCGGGCGCCTGCGGCCCGGCGTGACGCTGGCCGCCGCGCGCGCCGACCTGGACCTCGTCCTGCGCCGCCTGGCCAGGATCGATCCGGGACCGGAGGACCAGCATCACGCGTTCGCGGCCTTCCTCGCGCCCCACCTCACACGCGAGATCCGGCCCACGCTGCTGGTGCTGATGAGCGCGGTCGGCCTGGTGCTGCTCATCGCCACCGCCAACGTCGCGAGCCTGGTCCTGGCGCGGAGCACGACGCGCGTCAAGGAGATGGCGGTCCGCACCGCGATCGGGGCCGGGCGGGCGCACCTGGTTCGCCAGCTGCTGACCGAGAACCTCCTGCTGGCCGCGCTGGGCGGCGCGAGCGGCGTGCTCCTGGCCCGGTGGGGTCTGCTCTTCCTGACCGGCATGGGGCCGGCGGAGGTCCCCCGCCTGGCCGAGACGAGGTTGGATTCGCCGGTGCTGCTCTTCGCCGGCGCTCTCACCAGCCTCACCGGCCTGCTCGTCGGCCTGGTGCCGCTGTGGACCTCCGGCAAGCTCGACCTGGTCTCCGCCCTCAAGGACGGCTCGCGCCTGTCGCCGGGCGCTGCGGGCGGCGTGGGCGGCGCGGGCGCCATCGGCGCCATCGGCGCCATCGGCGGTCGCTGCGGCACGTCGCTGCGCAGCGCCTTAGTGGTCTCCGAGATCGCCCTGACCCTGGTGCTGGCGTTCGCATCCGGCCTGCTGCTGCGCAGCCTGATCGCGGCGCAGACGCTCGATCCCGGTTTCCGCGCGCAGCGCGTGCTGGCGCTCGAGCTGGTGCTGCCCCCGTCCAGGTATGCGAGCCCGCCCGTCGCGCGCGGCTTCTACCAACGCCTGGAGGAGGACCTGCGGGCGCTGCCGGGGGTCACCGCGGTGAGCGCCGTGCTCTGCCCACCGGCGGCGGGAGATTGCAACGATTCGTTCTATGCCGTCCTTGACCGGCCAGCGCCGGCGCCGGGAGAGCTGCCCGTCGCGGCAGTCAACTTCGCGGACCCGTCGTACTTCGGCACCATGGGGATCGCCCTGCGCCGGGGCCGCGCCTTCACCGCCGCCGACCGGGCGGGAGCGCCCTGTGTCGTCATCGTGAACGAGACCTTCGCCCGGAAGTGGTGGCCTGGAGAAGGAGGAGGGGCCGTGGGGCGCGGCATCCAGCTCGGAGGCCCGGCTCTCGACGGCCCGCGCTGCGAGATCGTGGGCGTCGCCGGCGACGTCAGTCAGCTGGGCCTGGACGCGGAGCCCCTGCCGGAGATCGACCTGCCTTTCGCGCCGAGCGAGTCCGCCGCCAGGGTGGTGATGGTCCGCACGGCGGGCGATCCGGAGCCGCTGGTGCCGGCGGTGAGGCACCGGGTGGCGATGCTGGACCGCAGCCTGGCCATCGAGAGCCTGCGGCCGCTCGCGCAGTCGCTGGCCGCGACGTTGGCACGCAGGCGTTTCGGCACCCTGCTGCTGACGCTGTTCGCGGGCCTGGCGATGACCCTGGCCGGCGTCGGCGTCTACGGCCTGCTCAGCTACTGGGTGAGCGCGCGCGAGGAGAGCATCGCGATCCGCGTGGCGCTCGGCGCGCCGCGGGGGGCGATCCTCCGCTGGGTCGGCGGGCAAGCCCTCGCCCTCGCCGCCGCGGGGACCGCTCTCGGCGCCGCCGCCTCCTGGGCCGCCTCGCGCTGGGCGGAGAGCCTGGTCTTCGGCGTCTCTCCGCGCAGTCTTTCGACGATGGCGATGGCGGTCGCCGCCGTGATCGGCATCGCCATCCTCGCCGCCCTGGTCCCGGCGCGCCGGGCGGCGCGGCTGAACCCTGTCCAGAGGCTGCGCCGGCTGGGGCAGTGAGCGGCGGGGCCGGCGGGGCCACAAGGCTTGGTGGATTCCACCAATAATGGTAATGGTAGATTCATGCCAGAGGGGTACACCTCGGACAAGCAGAGCGAGGGCGAGCGGGGCGCCGCGCCGGCACCTCCGCCTCCGGGCGTCGCGGCGCTCGCCCAGGCGGGCACGGCGATCGATCAGGGTTCTCGAATTGCGGGTGCGATAACCGATCCGGCGGCTTGCGGCGCCGTGGCTTTGGGCCCCGCCGACGCCGGCCGCGGTGGACTTGCCGAGGTTGGCGCCCGCTTTGCGGGTTGGGATGCGGTGCGGGCGCGGACCGGTCTGAGCGGCCCGGCGCAGGGGTCGCTGCCGTCGCGACTCGCCGGCTTCGTGCGCCGCGCGCTCAGGCGCGTCCGTGACCTGGGGATCGCCTGGGACCGCGAGCGCGACCTGTTTGCCGCCCTGGTCGGCGAGCTCGCGGCCGTCGAGGCGCGGATCGACGAGCTCGCCGTACGGCAGGATGCGCTGGCGATGCGCCTGAGTCGCGTGGCGGAGCTCTCTCCGCGGGGGGTGACGGCGCCGGCAACCGCGGCGTCTGGATCGGGCGGACCAGCGCGCGGAGCGGCGAGAGGGCCGGACGGAGAAGCCGCGGTCATCGCAGCGGCGACTCCCGGCCTGACGGCGGGCCAGCTGGCCGATCTGCTCGCCGCGCTTGAACGCGAGCTCCCTGTGCTCGGGTGCAGCCGCGCGGTCGAGGTGTCGATCCAGGGCTCTCTTGCCGAGGATCTGCTGGCCGCGGCCAACGCCCACTTTGGCGAGCGAATGTCGGGGCACGGGTCGTTCTATCGGACGACCAACGACGCCTGGTTTCACGTCGACTTCACGGCCTACCGCCAACGGCCCATCCTGTTCGAGAATGCCGCCGCGCGGCTTGCGCCGGGAGGGTATTTCGTTCTCGTCACCGGGGCGCCGGCGCCCGTGGCGGAGCCCCATCCTGACCTGCTCCTGGCGGCGGTGCGCGAGCTGAGCCTGTCCGGAGGGGCAACGCAGTCGCCGGTGCTGGTGATGATCTGGGAGCGCAGGTGAGGGCAGGCGCGGCTGCAGCCGCTCGAGCAGCGGGCCGGCGAAGTCATGGACTGGATTGCCGTTGGCCGGTATGACCAACGAACGCGTCGTCGAGATCCCCTGGGCCCTTACGGAGCTCCCCCAAGTGGGCGATATCCTCGACGTCGGCAGCTGTGACGCCAGCTACCTCGCCGTCGTGCACCAGCCCGGGCGCACGCTCCATTGCCTCGACCCGCGAGAGCGCCCGCAGGCGATGCCGCCCGGCGCCGTCTTCCATCGCCAGAACCTGATCGGCAACCAGCTCCCCCGGCATTTCTTCGACGCAGTGCTCTTGGTCTCGACCTTGGAGCACATCGGGCTCCCCGCCTACGGCCTGGCGCCTTTTCCACGCGGCGACGAGCGGGCCATGGCCGAGGTCGCGCCGCTGCTCAAGGCCGGCGCTCCGGCCATCCTGACCGTGCCGGCCGGACAGAGCAAGATCACCTCCCAGTACCGGCAATACTGTCCCGGCGATCTTGGCCGGCTGCTCGCGGCCTGGCACTGGCGGGCCCGCTATTGGGGCTTCGACGGTCGCGTGTACGTGCCGATCACGGAGGCTGAGGTCGAGCTTTACGACTACCGTGACGCGCGCGATGGCATCCTGGGCGGAGCCGGGGCGGTCGCCGGAGTCGTCGCTTACTCTGCGGCGCCCCCGCCTCCCGGCCCGTCAGGTGGACTCTGACGATCAGTCGAGGCTCTTGCGGAAGCGCAGCGAGGCGAGAGTGAGCAGGAAGATGCCGATGCCGAGGAGGGCGAGGGCGTCGGGCCAGAGGACGGCGAGGCCGGAGCCGCGGAGGAAGATGCCGCGGATGATGTTGGCGTAGTAGCGCACCGGGACGGCGTAGGTGACGATCTGGATGGCGTGCGGCATGTTCTCGATCGGGAAGATCAGGCCCGAGAGATAGATCATCGGCACCATGATCACGAAGGCCGAGAACATCATCGCCTGCTGCTGGGTGTTGACCAGGGTCGAGACCAGCAGGCCGAGGCCCAGGGTGTTGAGCAGGTAGAGCAGGGTGAGCAGCACCAGCAGCGTCACCGAGCCGCGCAGGGGAACCCCGAACAGCCAGCGCGCGACGCCGGTCGCCAACAGGAGGTCGATCAGGCCGATCGCCACGAAGGGCGCCAGCTTGCCGAGGATGAGCTGCCAGGGGGCGAGCGGCGTGACGATGATCTGCTCGAGGGTGCCGATCTCCTTCTCGCGCACCACCGCCATCGACGGCAGGATCATGACGACCAGCAGCAGCACCATGGCGAGCACCGCCGGGACGTAGAACCAGCGGCTCCTGAGGTCGGGGTTGTACCAGACGCGCGGCACGAGCTCGATGCCGGCGGCGCCGCCGGCGGTCGCTCTCGCGGCCGTTCCGGTCCGCCCGGCAGCCGGCGAGGCCGTCCCGGGCTGGCTCGCGAGCTCGGCGCCGACGTCGCCGAGGATGCGGGACGCGTAGCCGAGGCCCACCACGGCCGAGTTGGCGTCGGTGCCGTCGGCCAGCACCTGCACGCGCGGCGGATGGCCGGCGGGTCCGGCGGCGATGTCCTCGCCGTAACCGCCCGGGATGACCAGCGCCACCTGGGCGCGGCCGTCCACCAGCCAGGGCTCGACCTGGTCGGGAGTGGCGACGGCGCCCACCAGGGTGAAGTAGCCGGAGCCGCTGAAGCGGTCGGCCAGGGCGCGGCTGGCCGGCGTCCGGTCCTGGTCCACCAGCAGCGTCGGGATGCGGTTGACGTCGGTGTTGGCGGCGTAGCCCAGGGCCAGCATCTGGATGAGCGGGCCGGCGACCAGCACCGGGATCATCTTGCGGTCGTGCCGGAGCTGGAACAGCTCCTTGACGATCACCCGCAGCAGCCCGTACATGGCTCCCTCAGATCTCCTTCCTGGTCAGCCGCGCGAAGGCCAGGCCGAGCACCACCAGCGCGTAGGCGAGCAGGAACGCCAGGTCGGCGAGGTAGGGCGCGAGCCCGGCGCCCTTCAGGATCACGCCGCGCAGCACCACCAGGAAGTAGCGCGCCGGCACCGCGTAGGTCAGGCCCCGCACCACGGCGGGCATGGAGCGGATCGGGAAGATGAAGCCGGACAGCAGGATGGACGGCAGCATCGAGGTGGCGGCGCCGAGCTGGAACGCCATCGCCTGGGAGTCGGCGACGCTCGACACCAGGAGGCCGAGACCCAGGGCGCCGACCAGGTAGACGAAGGTGACGGCGAAGAGGTCGAGGTAGCTGCCGCGCACCACGACGCCGAACAGCGCGCGGGCGGCGAGCAGGATGATGGCCGTCGCCAGCAGCGAGATCGCCAGGTAGGGGATGGTCTTGCCCACCAGCAGCTCGCCCGGCGTCAGCGAGCTGACGCGCAGCTGCTCCATGGTGCCGCGCTCCTTCTCGCGCACCACCGACAGCGCGGTCGACAGCACCGCGGTCAGCATCAGGATGAAGCCGACCAGGCCGGGCACCAGGAACTGGGTCGATTTGAGCTCGGGGTTGTACCAGACGCGCGGCTCGTAATCGATCGCGGCGATCCTTCTCGCGCTGCTACCGCTACGAGTACCGGTCCCGGCGTTTCGGAGTAACCAAGCGCGGGTGATCTCGGACCCGGCTTCGGCGGTGATCGCGGAGGCGTAGCCGAGGACGGTGGTGGCGGTGTTGGCGTCGGCGCCGTCGATCACCAGCTGCACGCGCGCGGTGCGGCCGGCGGCGACGTCGCGGCCATAGGTCTCGGGGATCACCAGGACGGCCTGGGCGCGGCGGCGCTCGGTGAGGCGCTCGAGGTCGGCGCCGGCGGGCAGGTCGGCGACCAGGTCGAAGTAGCCGGAGTTGACGAACGCCGCACCGAGGTCGCGGCTGGCCGCGGTCTTGTCGCGGTCCTCGATCGCCAACCGGATGTGGCGCACGTCGAAGTTCACGGCATAGCCGTAGAGCAGCAGCATCATGGTCGGCAAGCCGAGCAGCATGGCGAGCGTCAGCGGGTCGCGGGCCGCCTGGCGGAACTCCTTGACGGCGACGGCGCGGACCTTGTTGGGCCTCATGGCTCGGGGCCCCCCTTGGGGTCACCGCGCTCGGGATGCTCGGGATGCTCGCGCTGCTCGCGGTGCTCGCCGGTGGCGCGCTCGATCAGGTGGATGAAGACGTCCTCGAGCGACGGCACGATGCGCTCGACGGCGAAGGGCGTGTTGCCGTCCGCGGTGAGCGCCTCGGCGATGCGGCGCCGCCCGTCCTCGGCATCCGCGACCACCACGTGCAGCCGGGTGCCGAAGACGGTCGCCTCGAGCACCCACTCGGCGCCTTCGAGGCGGCGCAGGGCGTCGAGGAAGCGCGGACAGGTCACCTCGAGCAGGACCCTGCCGGCGAAGACCTCCTTGAGCTCGGCGACCGTGCCGAGGGCGACCAGGCGGCCGTCGTGCATCAGCGCCAGGCGGTCGCAGCGCTCGGCCTCGTCCAGATAATGGGTGGTGACGATGATGGTCACGCCATCGCGCGCCAGGCCGTCGATGAGCTGCCAGAAGCGGCGGCGCGAGACCGGATCGACGCTGCCGGTCGGCTCGTCGAGGAAGACGATCTCGGGGCGGTGCAGCAGGGCGCAGCCCAGGGCGAGCCGCTGCTTCCAGCCGGCGGGCAGCGAGCCGGTGAGCAGCTTCTCCTTGCCGGCGAGATCGGCCATGCGCAGCGCCCAGGCTTGCCGCTCGGCCAGCTCCGCCCCGCGCAGGCCGTAGATGCCGCCGAAGAAGCGCAGGTTCTGCTCGACCGGCAGGTCGTCGTAGAGGCTGAAGCGCTGGGTCATGTAGCCGATCCGCCGCTTGAGGCGCTCGGGCTCGGCGGCGACGTCGAGGCCGGCGACGCGCGCCTCGCCGGCGGTGGGGTGCATCAGGCCGCAGAGCATGCGGATGATGGTGGACTTGCCGGCGCCGTTGCTGCCGAGCAGCCCGAAGACCTCGCCGCGCGAGACGGTGAAGCTGACGTCGTCGACGGCGGTGAAGTCGCCGAAGCGTTTGACCAGCCCCGCGACCTCGATCACCGGCGCGGACGAGGCCGCGGCCGCGGGCCGGGAAGGCTGGGTCATCGGCCGACCGCCCGCTCGAGGTTGGCCAGGGCGACGCGCACCTGGGCGAGGGCGTTGGTGCGGTCGAGGCCGGCGCGCAGCAGCGCGGTCTCGGCGTCGAGCAGCTCCGAGGACGGGATGACGCCCTCGTGGTAACGGTCGCGCGCGACGCGCACGTTCTCGTGCGCCGAGTCGAGATTGGCGACGGCGACGGCAGCCGCCTGGCGGGCGGTGCTCAGCTCCAGCAGGCGCTGGGTCACCTCCAGCCGGACGCGGCGCTCGAGGTCCTCGAGGCGATGGCCGAGGGCGTCGGCCTGGGCGTCGACCTGGGCGGCGGCGGCGGCGGTGCGGCCGCCGTCGAAGAGCGACAGCGAGACGACGGCGCCGACGCTCCAGCTGCCCTTCCAGCGCGGCTCGAGCGGCAGGATGCGGGGGTTCGGGTTGGCGTAGTCGTAGCCGGCCGAGAGATTGGCCTGCGGCCAGAGGCCGGCCCGCGTCGCGGCGGCGTTGGCACGGCCGGCGGCGATGCGGCTGCGCAGGGCGACGATCTCGGGCCGCGCCGCTTCGGCGGCGGCGACCAGCGCCTCGGGCGGCTCGGCGGCTGGCGGCGATGGCGCGGCGGCCGGGCTGGCCGTGGGCGCCGGGCTGGCCGGGGACGCCGCGCCGGCGGGCGCCGGCGATGGCGCGGGCTCGGCGAGCGGCTCGACGGGCTCGATGCCGGTGCCCGGCGGCAGGTCGAGGAGCCGCTGCAGGTTGGCGTTGGCGACCGCCGCGGAGCTCGCGGCCTGCAGCCGGGCGAGCTCGGCCTGCTCGCGCTGCACCTGGACCGCCAGCACCTCGTTGCTCGCCGCCATGCCGAGGTCGCGCCGGTCGCGGGACTCCTTGAGATGGGCGTCGTAGTCGACCAGCGACTCGGCCAGCACGCGTTCGCTGTCGCGCGCCGTCACCAGGGACCAGTAAGCCGCGGCGGTCTCCTGCTCGACGTCGGCGCGCCCCTGTTGCACGTCCTGGTTGGCCGCCGTGAGCTGCCCGGCGTTGGCAGTGACCGCATTCGCGATCCGGCCGCTGGTGTAGAGCGGCAGCTCGAGACCGAGGTGGCCGCGGTAGTTGTCCGGGATGTTCGGGAACACCGTCTCGGTGCCCACCCCCGGCAGCGTGAGGCGCAGCTCGGGCACGTCGGACTGGCGGGTATAGCTGGCCGAGGCGTCGATCTTGGGCAGCCGCTCCGCACGCGCTCCGTTCAGCCCGGCGCCGGCAGCGGCGGCCAGCGACCGCAGCTCGGCAAGATGGGCCGAGGCCTCGCGCGCCCGGCCCAGCGCCTCCGCGAGGGTGAGGCGTACGGGCGCCGGCAGCGGATCGCCTGGCGCGGTGGACGAAGCGAGCACCAGGATCAGGATGGCGGCCGCGGCCATCCGGGGCGGCAGGCGGTCCGCGGACCTGGAGAAGGAGCGGAGGCGGGTGCTGTGGCGGGTCATGGCGTCACCTCGGTCGCCCCGGCGCGGGAGGCGGCGCTCTCGGCGGCGCGGATCTTGGCGATGAAGATGTCCTCGAGCGACGGCGGCACGGAGCGGGCCTGGTGCACCTCGATGCCGGCCGCGGCGAGCTCGCCGGCGAGGCGCTCGCAGGCGGCGCCGGCTTCGCCCGGATCGACGTCGCGCAGGGTGACGTGGAGCCGCTCGCCGAACGCCTCCACCTCCGCGACGTCCGGGAGGCCGGCCAGCAGCTCCTCGGCCTGCCGCCTGGGAGTGACGGTCAGCTCGATCAGCGCCTGGCGGGCTTGCCGGCCGGTGGCGCGGAGGGCGTCGGGGGTGCTGGAGCTGAGCAGGCGTCCGCGGTCCATCAGCGCGACCTGCTGGCAGCGCTCGGCCTCGTCGAGGTAGGGAGTGGTGAGCAGGATCGTCATGCCATCCCGCTGCAGGCGGTTGAGGATGCGCCAGAAGTCGCGGCGCGACACCGGATCGACGCCGGTCGTCGGCTCGTCCATCACCAGCAGCTCGGGGGTGTGGACCAGGGTGCAGGCGAGCGCCAGCTTCTGTTTCATGCCGCCGGAGAGGCGGTCGGCGAGACGGCCGCGGAACGGCGTCATGCGCAGGCGGTCGAGCAGCTCGTCTCGCCGCGGCTGCCAGTCGGCGACGCCGTGGATGGCGGCGAAGAAGGCGATGTTCTCGTCGACCGAGAGATCGCCGTAGAGCGAGAAGCGCTGCGACAGGTAGCCGATCCGGCGGCTGAGGTCGACGCCCCGCCGGATGGGGTCGAGGCCGCAGGTGCGCACGGTGCCGCCGTGCGGCGCCAACAGCCCGAGGACGACGCGCAGGGTGGTCGTCTTGCCGGCGCCGTCCGGGCCGATCAGGCCGAACATCTCGCCGCGGGCCACCCGGAAGCTGACGTCGTCGACGGCCACCAGGTCGCCGTAGCGCCGGACCAGCCGCTCGACCGCCACCATCTCGGTGTTCCCATCGCTGCTTGCCGCTTGGCCGTTCCGGGTCGAGGCGGCGGTCATTGTGCGCCTCCGGACGTCGCCGTGACCTTCGCCGGCGCTTGGAACCTGGCGGTGGCGGGCATGCCGGGCTTGAAGAGGCCGTCGCGGTTGTCCAGGCCGACCTTCACCTTGAAGACCAGCTTCACGCGCTCGTCGCGGGTCTGGACGTTCTTCGGCGTGAACTCCGCCTCGGGGGAGATGTAGGTGATGTGCCCGCCGCGGCGCTGGCCGTCGTCGGTCACCACCTCCGCCGGCTGGGCGAGACGGATGCGCGCGAGGTCGGGCTCGGCGACGTAGACGGTGAGCCAGGCGTTGGCGAGGTCGGTGATCACGCAGAGCGGCGATCCGGGCTGCAGCAGCTCGCCCTGCTGCGCCACCTTCTCGGTGACCACGCCGGTCAGCGGGCTGGTCACCGTCGCATCCCGGATCTGCTGCTCGAGGGCGGCGGCGTGGGCCTCCATCGCGGCGAGCCGCGCCCGCGCCTCGGCGATCTCCTGCGGCCGGCTGCCGTGGCGGGCGCGCGCGAGCGCCGCCTCCGTGCCGCGCAGCCGCGCCGCCGTCATGTCGCGCCGCGTCCGCGCGTCGTCGCGCGACTTGGCCGTGCCGGAGCCGCGGTCGAGCAGTCCCTGCATGCGGTCGAGGTCCTTCTGGGCGCCGTCCAGGTCGGCGCGGGCGCCGGCGACCTGGGTTGCCGCCTCGGCGATGTCCTCCGGGCGGGAGCCGGCCACGCGGAGCGCCAGCTCGGCGGCCGCCTGGTCGCGGTCGCCGCGCGCCTGGCGCAGGGCCAGCAGGTTGTCGGTGGTGTCGAGCTCGGCCAGCGCCTGGCCGAGCTTCACCGCGTCCCCCTCCTGCAGCGAGAACTTCAGCAACCGGCCCGCGACCTTGGCCGCGACGTGCACGTCGGTCGCTTCGACGTGACCCGCGCCGACGATGACGTTGCTCTCCGGCGTCTTGCCGCAGCCGGCCAGCAGCCCAGCGGCGCTGACCCCGGCCGCGACCACCGCGGCGGAGGACAGCCGCGCTGCCAGGTGGCCCATTCCCTCGAGAACGGATCTCATGTCAACTCTCCTCCTCGGCCGCACCGGATCCCCGGCGCCACGGCGCACCTGCTCGCCCGCAACCTCTCTCCAGCTCCGTGCCAGGCCGCCGCCGCCGCTGATAAGCCTCTGATCCTGCTCAGCTTATGACAGATTTCATGATTTCTTGTCGCGCCGCCGTGCCCTCCGCGGCGGGTACGCGACAGGCGAGGGTGGTGGATGGAGGGGGCGGACTTTGGTGCCTCGCACGAAGGGAGGCAGGGAGGAAACTGAGCCACTACCAGCCGGCCCGCGCCGGGGACGGGGCCACGAGAGGTGGTTCTTTGGACAAGGCGGCCCGCCCGTCGACCCGAGACGGGCGGGCGGGGTCGATGGCTGCAATCAGGAACCAGCTCGACGGGCGATTCGCTCGCCTAGTGGAAGACCCGCTTGCCGCCTGCCTTGACCTGGGCCCAGCCGGTGGGGCAGGTGTTGCGGTCCGGGATGTCGAGGCAGATGCACACCTTGGAGCTGCCCGAATCGACCGTGCTGCTGGCGCCCGCTGCGACGTTGAGCTCGACCTGGTTCGGGGCGTGCTCGCAGGACCCTTCGCTGCCGTAGCGAGCGAAGACCACGATCGCATGCTTCGAGTCGTTCTGGATGGTGACGCCGCCGGATGCCGGCGCCGCCATCTTGTCCTGTGCCAGGAGCGCTCCGGCGCCGAGCGCGGTGCAGAGTGCCGCCGCTGCGAGGACCCACTTTACCCGAAAGACTTGCTGCATTGCATTCCTCCTCTGGTTGACGTTGAAGGCCCGCGCCACACATCGACCCTACGCTCCCGGGCCGTGGCGCGGAGCGCGAGCCAACGTTCTATACGCACGAGAGGGGTCCGAAGTTCCAGCCTGCCGGCGTTCAGAACACGAACATCCCCACCGCCGCGAGGAACATCAGCAGCGTCGCCAGGCCGACCGCCGTCCGGCCCAGGCGCGAGCTGGGCTGGCCGTTCATCAGCCGGCGGTTGGAGGCGACGATCAGGATGCCGACCATCAGGAAGGGAGCGAGCAGGCCGTTGACCACGGCGGTCCAGAACAGCGCCCGGATCGGATTGATGCGCGCGAAGTCGAGGACGATGCCGGCGGCGGTCGCCAGCACCAGCACCGAGTAGAAGCCGCGGGCGCTGTTGACCTTCTCGTCGATGCCCTGGCTCCAGTCGAAGGTCTCGGCGAAGGCGTAGGCGGCCGAGCCGGCGAGGGTCGGGATGGCGAGGAACCCGACTCCCAGGATGCCGATGGTGTAGAGCGTCGCCGCCAGCTGGCCGGCGAGCGGCCGCAGCGCCTCGGCGGCCTGGCGCGAGGTCTCGATCTTGGTCAGGCCGTGGGCGTGCAGGGTGAGGGCGGTGGTGAGGATGATGAAGAACATGGCCGCGTTCGAGAAGAAGGTGCCGACGCCGACGTCGAGCTTGCGGTCGACGATCTCGTCGTCGGTGGCCCCCTCGCGCCGCACGATCATCCGGCGTCCCTTGGCCTTCTCCTCCTCGACCTCCTGGGAGGCCTGCCAGAAGAACAGGTAGGGGCTGATCGTGGTGCCGAGGATCGCCACCAGGGTCGCCCAGGCTTCCCGGCCCCGCGGCAGGCTCGGCACGACGGCAGCGCGCAGCACCTGGCTCCAGTGCGGATGCACCAGGAAGGCGGTGATCACGTAGGCGCCGAGGACCAGCGCCAGCCACTTGAGGACGGCGGCGATCTGGACGTAGCGCAGGCGCACGGTCGCCGCCGCGATGCCGATCCCGAAGACCACCACCAGCACATGGGAGTTGATGCGGGTCAGCATCTCGGCGGCGTCGGCCATGCCCGCGAGGTCGGCGGCGATGTTGATGACGTTGGCGCCCAGCAGGGCGACGGCGGCAGCGATCAGCAGCGGCTTCGGGAAGCGCTTGCGCAGCGCCCCCGCCAGCCCCTCTCCCGTCACCATGCCGATGCGGGCGCACATCATCTGGACGGCGGCCATCAGCGGCCAGGTCAGCAGGGCGGTCCACAGCAGCGCGGTGCCGAGCTGGGCGCCCGCGATCGAGTAGGTGGCGATGCCCGAGGGATCGTCGTCCGCGGCGCCGGTGATCACGCCCGGACCGAGGGTCGAGAAGAAGCGCCGGACCAGGCTCGTCTTGCGCTGCGGCTGCGGTGGGGCGCTCGGTGCCTGAGCGGCTCTCATCGTGGCCCTCCTGGGCGTGGTGCGACGGTCCCCGCCTCAGGAGGGCGTGGGGGATCTGGTTCGGACCCGTGGGTCCGGTGCGATCAGGCCTGGATGCCGCCGTACGGCCCCTGGGGCGGAGCGGCCTGGGAGGGCGGTGCGGGGGCGGCTGGAGCCGTGGGTGCCTGGGCGGCCGGGTTGGGGAGCGGCGTGCCGACCGCGCCGGCCGCCGTTTTCGGCGCCTCGAGCTGCGAGTTGGCCGGGTCGTCCGGCTTCTGTCCGCCATGACCGCTCATGGCGTCCCTGAAGTCACGGATCGAGGTGCCCAGTCCCTTGCCGAGCTCCGGCAGGCGCTTCGGACCGAAGAAGAGCAGAGCGATGCCCAGGATGAGGAGCAGGTGCATCGGCTGGAAAAGTCCTTCGAACATGACAACCTCCGGCGGCGTGCACGAGACGCCACGCCTCTATTCTCAGGGTAGAGGCGTCCAGGGTCAAGGGGAGCGGGATCAGGGAGGCGCCGGGGTGGGGATGACCCCCAGGGCGCGCAGGCGCCTGACGTGGATGGTGGGCGGCAGGGCGCCCCAGCTCCGGAGCTGGCTCACCACGGGGGGCGGCAGCAACCCCAGGGCCTGTGCCTCGACCGGGTCGAAGGGCATGACGCTGGCGGCGCGCGCCTGGTCGGGCAGCTGCCGCCAGGCGGCGAAGGCCGCCTGCACGTGCTGGTCCGGGAAGGCCGCGACGGGCGCCGAGCGGAAGGCGGCGAAGCCGGCGACGGCCGCGGCGACCAGGCCGGCAGCCGCCAGGCCCGCGCCCAGCCGGATGAAGGCGGACCCCCGCCGTCCCGGAGCGCCGGGGGCCGCGGCACCCGGACCGGCGATGCCGAGACCGCAGGCGACGCCCGCGGCGAGCAGCGGCAATGGCATGACTGGCAGCAGGAAACGGGCGGCCGGGAAGAAGTAGAGCGAGTAGAAGACCAGGTGCGCCGCGGCCACGCCCGCCGCCGCGAGCACGGCGGCGCCGACCGCCGGATGGGACCGCCGCCGCCAGGCCAGCAGCAGCCCGGCGAGCCAGCCGAGGGACGGCCAATAGAGTCCGAGGTAGGAATCGGGGGAGAGCCCCGGCAAGCCAAGGAGGATCTCGGCGTAGTACCGGAGGTTGGGGATCGGCTGTCCGCCGGGGCCGCGGGTGAAGACGTCGTTGCCGTGCAGGGCGTAACGGGCGTTGAACGTCGCGCCCGTGGCCTCGTACCAGCGCGGTGCCCAGTAGCGGTAGCCGCTCCATTCCCACGGTGGCAGGTGGGAGCGCCAGAGCAGGCCGGCGACGAGCAGCGGCACCACTGCCGCACCGCACCCCCAGAGCGCCGCGCGCCGCCGCAGCTCGCGGCCGCCGCAAGCGCGCCACCCGTAGCCCGCGAAGGCCACTGCCGCCGGGGCGAAGAGCAGCGCGCTCGCCGGCCGCATGCCGGCCAGCAGGCCGAAGGCGAGCCCGCCGCCCGCCGCCGCCGCGCGGACGGCGAATGCCGGATGACCTTCCATGGCGACGACGTCGGGTGGCGGCGCCGATCGATCGCCTCCGGCGACGAGGAGCGGCGGCGCCGTGGCGCGTGGCTTGACGCCCAGCCACGTCCCGAGCAGGAACAGGCCGGCGACGAAGGCGGCCGGCTCGTCGCCGAGCGCCGCCCGGCCGACCGCCACGGCGGCCGGCGCGAGCGCCCACCCGACGCCCACGACCAGTCCGGCGGCGAGGGTGCCGGCGGCGGCCCATGAGCCCTGCCGGCCGGCCAGCCTGCATACCGCGCGCGCGGCCACCAGGGCGAGGAGGGAGGCCAGGGCGGCGCCGAAGACGCCGGCGACTCGCCACAGCCGGTCGCCGGCGACGCCGAGCCGCAGCGCCGCGGCCAGCACCAGGGGCCATCCCGGCGGATAGCGCGGCCGCACCCGGTAGGGGCCGACCTGGAGGTAGTAGCGGCCTTCCGCGGCGATCGCCTGCGCCGCCGCGGCGTACTCGAGCGCATCCGGCCGCGGCCGCAGCTGCGGCCCGTCGGCCGTCGCCGCCCACCGCCATCGCGCCGCGAGCGCCAGTGGCGCCACCACCAGCACGAGGACGGCTGCCCGCAGGACCCGGTATCGCCGGCCGCCGGTCATGGCCGCCAACGATATCGGACCTGGCGGCCGCCGGCTGCGATGCCGGCTCGCTACTTCTGCCCGGCGGCGGCGAGCGAGACGCGCTCGACCGCTTGCGCGCGCGTCACGCCCTCGGCGATCACCTCGGCGTAGTACCTGCTCATGTTGCCGGTGACCCCGGGCGCCACCTTGGCCGGGTCGGGGGTGGCGTCGAGGGGCAGGCCGGCGAAGGCAGCCATGCCGTCGGCTTGCACCAGGGGGCGCACCCAGGCGAGCGGCTCGCTGCCGACGTCGGTCACCGCCGCCCGCAGGATCTTGCCCGCCGGGTCGAAGGCCACGGCGATGCCGACCGGCCCGTGCTCCGACGGCACCCAGAGGAAGAGCGCCGATCCGGCCAGCCGCTTCTCGGAGTCGCGGCCGAGATACACCTTGACGTCCTCCTCGGACGGCGTCCAGCGGGTGCGGCTCTTGATCGCCGCCACGTCGGCGGCGCCGAAGGCGAGCTTCTGCTCGAAGAACTCCGCTGCGGCGGGCAGGCTCTGCTTGACGAACTCGCCCCGCTTGAGCAGCGCCACGTTCGGAGTGACGTGGGCGAGGGCGGGAGCGGCGGCGATGGCGGCGGCCGCCACCGCCGCGGCCAACGTGGCGAACCGGGCTGCGAGCCTATGCGGTCTGTGCATCGAGATCTCCTTGTGGACGCCGCCACCAGCACTGCGACAGGGTGACGGCCAGGACGAAGAGGTAGACCAGCCCCATGGAGAAGCCGCCGGCCACCGTGATGCCGCCGAACAGCCGGCCGGCGCGCGGCAGCAGGTGGGCTCCCCACAGGCCCATCATGTCCAGGAAGGGCGCCGCGAAAGCGGCGAGCACCGTCGCAGAGCGCACCCGCGAGCCCAGCCGCAGGCCGCAGACCAGCAGCGACAGCAGGAGGGCGGTGATGGCGTAGACCGGCACGTGGACGTGCGTGTCCTGGACCAGGAGGTCGCGGTTGATCACGTGCTTGGGGCGGTCGAGGCTGGCGAGATCCACGGGGTGCTCCATCGCCATGGTGCCGCAGGCGGCGCACATCGCCATCGTGTGCGGCGTCTCCGGCGCCACCGTCGCCGCCGTCCCCGCCGGCGTGAAGGCGGCGAAGTTCTTCACCTCCCAGGCGCCGAACAGGTCCGCCACGCCCAGCAGCAGCAGGAAGAGGGTGGCGGCCAGCCTGACTTCGAAGGGACTCTGCGGGAGCTTGCCCATGGTCCTGCCTTCCTTAGAAGTTGCCCATCGGCCAGGTCCGACCCCGACCGATGAAGGTGGGCGTGGTGCCCCCTTCCCCCCCGGAGGGGGGCCGCGGCTCCGCCTGTCGCCATTCGCGGCATCCCGGCTGGGAGGAAGGGGGTTGGGGGGATGCGGGGGGCGATCCGATAGACGCTGGTAAGTTGCGCGACATGTCTGAGCTCCGAAGGCGCTGAGGGTAGAACCGGGCAGGCGGGTCCCCTCTTCTTAGAACAGGAACACTGTCTGGAGCGTCGCCTGGGTGTTGTCGCGCCTGCCGACCCCGTCCTGACGGCTGGCGAAGGCCGGCACGCTCGAGCGGTCGCGGCGCAGGTCCAGGCGCAAAGTCAGCTCCGGCAGCCGCAGCGAGGTGCGATCGAGATAACGGAAGATGCCGTAGAAGCCGCCGCCGACCAGGTACTGCGGCGACAGGGTGACCTCGCGCAGTATCTGCGGGGTCCCGGTGCGGCTGCCGCCCACGTCGTCGAAGTAGTCGATCCGCAGGGTCGCCGCCCAGTGTTGGTCGAAGCGGACGTGAGAGAACAGCATCTCGCCGTACCACCTGGCGATGCCGCCGTCGACCGCGGAATGGGGTTCCTGCCCGTAGACCGACTCGGCGCCCACCACCCAGCCCGCGGCGGGCTGCAGCAGCAGCGTGCCGATCACCGCCGAGCGGTTGTCGTTCTCCTGGTGGTCCTTCTCCGGCCCATAGAGGACGCCGAGCCCGACGTGCGCGGCGAGCGACGGGCTCCAGAGACCGTACAGGCCGCCGGTCTTGCCCTTGTTGTTGTCGACGTCGTCGTCCCAACCGTTGGCGACGATGCCCCAGACCTCGAAGTGCGGCGACAGCGCGTCGTGCACCGCCAGGCCGGTGAACTTGACCGGCCGGGCGAAGTCGAAGGTGAACGACGAGGTGGCCTGGAAGTTGAGCGGCGCGTCGTCGCGCTCGATGGCCATCGGCGAATCGAACTTGCCGGCCGTCAGGTCGAAGCCGGAGCTGAGCGAGGGCTGCCAGCGCAGCTGCAGGTTATCGATGTCGGTGGCGACGTCGTTGGTGGCGCCGACGTCCGCCAGGAACGGCGAGGGTGCGCCGTGCGACGTGGTGAGCTGCGCGAACACCGTCAGGTGGTCGGACAACCCCTTGTAGAAGGACAGCGCCAGGGCGCTGTCGGCGAACGAGTCCTTGCCGGTGTTGAAGTCGTAGTCGTAGCCGAGGACGCCGAAGCCGTTGATCACCAGCTGGCGGTTCGGGTCCTCGCCGAAGGTGAGCAGCGGCGAGCCGCCGCCCGGGAACGCGCCAGGCGCGATCGGCGTCTCCGCCGGGCCCTGGGCCGCCGCCGGACGCCCCCCCGCGGCCGCCAGCGCGAGCAGGCAGCCCCACCAGACGCCCGAAGACCACTTCCCATGGCGATGCAAGCCGTGGTTATGCAAGCCGTGGTTATGCAAGATGCCTCCTCCTCGAAGAGCGTGGACCTCGACGGGGGGCCCGCCGTGTCCGCGCACGATGCGCGTTGACGGCGAACGCCGGCGCCGCCGGTGTCCGTCAGCGACGCTGCGGAGAAGGTCAGGCGCGGGGAGGACGCTCGGGAACGCCGAGGAAGGGCAGAACCGGAGGGAGCCCTGGCTGCCGCCAGGCGAGCGCCGCGCCGCGGGGCAAGGGCAGCCGCGGCGGGACCGGCAGGATCGAGGGCATGCCGGCGGCGAAGCCGGCCGCCTGCCGAGGCTGACTCCTGCCGCACCTGCAGGCGCTGGCGTCGGCCGCCGCCGGCCGCGCCACGCAGCAGGACATCTTGCAGCCCGGCCCGTGCTGGTGCGCGGCCGCGACACCGGCGGCGGGGCCGGCGGTAGGGGCGCCGGCGGCGGCGCCGGCGCGGGAGCATCCGGCCGCGGCCGCGCCGGGGGCCGGCATGCCCGCTGCTGCCAGCAAGGCGCTCAACAGCGCGGCGGCGAGTCTGCGCATCGGCGCGAGGATACCACCGTTGGTAGTTGCCCATCGGCCAGGTCCGACCCCGACCGATGAAGGTGGGCGTGGGGCGTCACGGGAGATACCCGAGAGACCGCAGGCGGTCACGCTCCTCGGCGCTCAGCTCGACCCGGGGTCCGGCTGCCGCGGGGCGTTCGGCCTCGAGCGCCGCCAGCCGCCGGCGCAGGAAGCTGACGATCTCGGGATGCTCGGCGGCGACGTCCCGGGTCTCGCCCGGATCGCTCCGCAGATCGAACAGCCGTTCGCCGATGAGCTTCCAGGAGCCGGCCCGGATGGCGGCGGTCGGCAGCGAGTCGAAGCGGCTGACCGCGAAGCGCGGCGCGCCGGCCCGGCCGAGCACCAGGGGGGTCAGGTCGGCGCCGCGGAACTGCTCCGGCATCGGCCAGCCGAGCGCCGCGACCAGGGTCGGCGCGACGTCGATGATGCGCACCTGGGAGGCCACCGTCTGGCCGCCGTGCTCGCCGTAGGGATACTTGACCAGCAGCGGCACCCGCAGCAGCTCGTCGTAGAGCGTGTGAGCGTGCCAGCCCAACGTGCCGTGCTCGTCGAACTCCTCGCCATGATCCGCGGTGAAGACGATCAGCGCCGCGTCGTACCGGCCGCGGCTGCGCAGGAAGGCGACGAGGCGCCCGAAGGCCTCGTCCATCGAGCGGACCTCGCCGTCGTAGGTGGCGACGACGTGGGCGCGGTCGCGGGGACCGGCCCGCAGCCGGCCCTCCTTGATCGCGACCAGCGTCGCCATGTCGGTCTCGCCGGCCGGCAGGGGACCGTGGTATGGCGGCTCCATCAGGTCGAGGAAGCGGCGGGCGGGCGTGTACGGATGATGGACCTCGTAGGTGTGGAGGAAGAGGAAGAGCCGGCCGGGAGGGTTGGCGGCCATCCAGCCGGTCGCCTGATCGACGATGTCCGCGAAGTGATAGCGGTCGGTCGGCCGGGACGACCGGTAAAGCTCGAAGCCGTTGCCGATGCCGAGCTCGGCCGCGATCTGGCCGCCGTCGTTGAAGGAGATGGTGCGGTACCCGTGCTGCCGGAAGACGCCGGCCACGGTGAGGAAGCTCGGCGCGAGCCGGCGGTGCAGGTCGAACGAGGCGCCGTGCTGGCGCGACACCAGGGAGGTCATCATCGAGGCGTGCGCCGCCAGGGTGGAAGGCGCCGTGGAGATGGCCTGCCGGAAGAGCACGGCATCGTCGCGGAAGCGGTCGAGATGAGGCGAGGTCGGCTTGCCGTAGCCGTAACAACCGAGGTGACTGGCGCGCAGCGTGTCGATCGAGATCAGGATCACGTCCCGCGGCGCGGCGCCGGCGCCGGGACTCGCGCCCCGCGGTCCACAGGCCCCGATCCCGAGGCCGAGCAGAGCGGCAACCGCAGCCAGGGCCAGCGACAGGGCCGCCGGCGCGGTCCCTCCCCGCGGGCGGTGCGGGCGGTGCCGGCGCCACGGTCGCCCCGGCGCCTTCCTCACGCTCACCGTCCGGTCACACTCTCTCCCAGACCCGCACCCGCGCCGGTCCTCCCAGGAGGTCGTCGCCGAGGTCGCGTTCGCCGGCGGGCCGCAGCAGGGGGTGACTGGTGGCGGCCGCCGCCCCGGCCGCCGTGACCAGCAGCAGGGCGCCGCCGCGCGCCAGGCGGCCGGCGGCGATCTCGAGCAGCAGCAGCTCGCGCCCCTCGCCGGGGGGAGCGGGGTCGAGGTGCAGCCAGGCGTCGTTCGGGTAGCGGTACGCGGGCCCATGGCTCGAGAGGCGGGCCCCGAAGCGCGCCGCCGCCGCTTGCCTCAGCTCCTCGGCATGCTCGGAGCCGGACATCGAGACCTCGATCGCCACGGCGCGCTCCAGCGCCGGCACCTCGCGCTCGAGCCGGCCGAGCAGCGCGGCCAGCCGGCCGGCGTCGAGCTCCCAACCGCGGCCCGGGCCGCCGCTCGCCCCGTCCAGCTCGGCTGCCAACGCCAGCAAGCCGAGACCGTGGCCGCGCAGCTCCTGCTCGGCCTGCTCCTGGCGCACCGCCAACCCGCCAAAGCGCGCCTGCAAGGTGTCGTGACGCGCCGCCAGGTCGCGCGTCTCGGGCAGCAGTGCGTCACGTTCCGCGAGGCGCTCGCGCAGCCGCGCCGTCTCCGCCTCCAGCGCATCCACCCGCGCGAGGGCGGCGCCCTGCCGCGCGAGCTCGTCGATGAGCGCTTGCAGCAGCTCCCGTTCGCGATCCCAGGCAACGCCGAGGTCGCGGACCCGCCGGCCGGCGCGGGACAGGAAGCGCAGCCCGCGCACCGGGAGCGGTCCGCCGGCCGCCGCGGTCAGGCCGCTGCGGGCGCGCACCGCGTCCCAGCGCCTGAAGGCCTTGTCGACGCGGCTGCCGGCGGGCGGCGGCGGCGACTCCGCGCCCGTCGAGGCGGCTCGCGCCGCGGGTGCTGCCGGCGGCGCGGGCGCGGCCGGCGGCGCGGGCGCGGCGGCCGCGCGCAGGCGATCGGCAACGGCCTGGGCAGCCTGCGCCGTCTGCGCCCGCAAGGCCTCGGAGGGACGCGCCCAGGAGTTGTCGGTGAGCGGGTAGCGCGCGGTCTTCCGCAGCGCCAGGTGGACCGAGCCGAACAGCTGCCCGTCGCCGTCGAGCACCAGGTGCGGCAGCTTCCGATCTCCCTCTTCGATCTCGCGTATCGCCGTCGTCAACTGGCGCTGGGTGCGCAGCGTGGCGGTGGAGATCGCCGCGTCCAGCTCGTCAACGGGCTCGAGCCCGCTCGCCTCGACGACGTAGCGCCGCAGCCGCTCCGGGTTGAAGAGCAGCACTCCTGGCCAGCCCCACGCCCCGGGCGGGCCGGAGATCAGGAACTCGGTGGACAGGGTCGCGACGCCCCCCGGCTCGAGCACGCGGCCGATCTCGAAGGCGGCGGCGGCCACGTCCGGCAGCTCGCCGAAATGCTCGATCGACCCGGAGGAGAAGACACCCGCGAAGCTCCCGTCCGCGTAGTCGAGGACCCGGCCGTCCATGTGCTGGACGGTCAGCTTCGCCGCCTCGAACGGATACGGACAGACCGCCTGCGGGCGGGTGAGCATCAGGGTGGAAGCCTCCGCGGACCAGACTCCCGGATCGAGATAACGGTCGATGGCGACGACGCGGGCGACCTCGCGGGTGAGATAGAAGCTGGTCAGCTCGGTGCCGGCGCCCACTCCGAGCACCGTCGCGTCCGGGCGCAGCGCGCCATGGCGCCGCAGCGCGCGCACGCTCATGGCGATCTCCCAGTGCTTGCGGTCCTCGGCGCCGGCGGGGAAAAACGGCCCGCCGAGCGCGGCGACGTGCGGAAAGACGTCGCGGATCAACGCGGCCAGCTCGGGATCGCGGAAGTCCTCGATCTCGCAGACCTTGTTGTGGCGCAGGCCGGGCCTGGCTTCGAGGCCACCTGGCGCTGCGGGCGCTTCGGGCGCCGAGGGCGCTGCCGCCGGCCCATCCGCCCGGGCGCCGCCGGTCAGCTCCTCGATCACGGCGTGGTACCGATCCGCCATCTGCTGCAGGGTGCCATGGCGGAGGTAGTGCTCGCGCGCGGCCCGCGAGGCCGCGGCGGCGCGCTCGGGATCCAGTGCCAGGCCCACGAGCCACTCGGCGAGGTTGGCGTCCTCGGTCTCATCGGCCGGTACACGGTAGCAGAAGCTGGGCGGAAGGTGATCCCAGTCGTGGACGTCGGTCACCGCCACCGGCTTGCCCGCCGCCACGGCTCGCAGCAGCGTGGCGGACATCTGCTTGAGGAACGGGTAGCGAAGGTTGACCACCGCGTCGCAGGCCAGCAGCAGCTGATTGAAATCGCCCCTGGCGACCTGCCCGAGGAAGCGGACCCGCCCGCCGATCCCGAGCTCGCCGGCCAGCCGCTCGAGACCCAGGCGGTACTCCTCGCTCAGGAACCGCCCGACGACGATCAGCACGGCGCTCGGCACGCGCGCGGAGAGGCGGGCGACGGCCCGCAGGATCGACGCCAGGCGCTTGATCGGGTCGGCGATCCCGAAGACGCCGACCACGAAAGCGTCCGGCTCGAGGCCGTGGCGGCGCCGCGCGGCGCCCGCGCCGGGGGCGCCAGGGACGGGAGCGCCGGCGGCGAAGGCGAACCGCCGCGGGTCCGCGACGCCCATCGGGAAGGCGTGGACCCGCGCTCCCGGGTAGCGGTCCTCGAGCTCGCACGCGGCGCGCGGCAGGTGAACGATCTGGGCCAGGCTGGCGGCGATCAGCGGTCGCAGCAGCAGGCGCCGCCCCTGGAACTCTGCGGTGGCGCGGGTGCGCGCTTCGCCCTCGAGCCGCGTCAGGGCCTCGTATTCGACCAGCGCCTCCATGCCGTCGCCCGCGAGCAGCTCGCGGCGGACCTCCTCGGCCGGCATGCCGGCGGCGAAGAGCGCCGCACGCACGTAGCTCAGGGTCATGTCGTGCAGGACCAGCAGCCCCGGCCAGCGCTGGACGGCGTCGAACATGTAGAGGTGGAACATCGAGGCGCCCAGTTGGTACACGGCGAGGTCGAAGGGACGCCACCGGTGTCGGCGCTCGAAGGCGGTGTAGTGGAACACCGGCCAGGAGTCGAGCAGGTCCCGGTCCGGCAGGAAGCCGTCGTCGACGAAGAGCTCGGCGTCTGCCCAGGCGCGCAAGCCTTCCAGCAGCTCCGCCGTGTAGTCGGAGATGCCGCTCGGCTGCGGCGGCAGCGGGCTCCAGACGGCCAGGCGTGGCCGGGACGCCGGCCGCGAGCGCCATTCGCCGGCCTCCCCGGCCGCTCGCTCGTAAGCGCGTAGGGTCGCCTCGCCGAGCCGCCGCCCGCTGAAACCCTCGGCGCGCGCCAGCGCCGCCGCTCCCAGCTCGCGGCGCAGCCCCGGGTCGCCGTCGAGGCGTTCGATCGCGCGGACGATGCTCGCCGGGTCCTCCGGATCGACCAGCAGGCCGGCGTCGCCGACCACTTCGGGCAGCGCGGCGGCGTTGGCGGCGATGACCGGCGCGCCACACCGCATGGCCTCGAGGACCGGCAATCCGAAGCCTTCGTACCGCGACGGATGGATGAAGAGATACGCGCCGTTGTAAAGCGCCACGAGCTCAGCTTCGTCGACGAACCCCGGGGCCACGACGTCGTCGTGAATCCCCAGCTCGCGGGTCCAGGCGTCGAAGGTGCGGCGGCCTGCGAGGTTGAGGTCGTCGACGGCGACCAGCGGGTGACGGCGCCGCCAGGTGGGCGGCAGCAGGGAGTAGGCGCGCAGCAGGTTGTGGAAGTTCTTGGACGGGTTGGGGAGATGGGTGACGCAGAGCACGAACCCGTCCGGCAGCGGACAGCGCCGGCGCAGCTCCGCGAGCCGCGACGAAGTCTCCTCGCTGCGGAGGACGCGGAAGCCAGGATCGGCGATGGGATGGGCGACCTCGATCCGCTCCCTGGCGATGCCCAGCCGGAGGATGGCCTCGCCCCGCACGAACTCGGAGATCGCGATCAAGCGCTCGGCGTCGCGAAGCGCGCACGCCGACCGCATGTAGCCTTCGCGCCGGTCTTGCGATTCCGGGCCGAAGTAGCGGTGCGGATAGATCAGCGGGATGAGGTCGTAATGCGTGGCGACCAGGGCACAGCTGTCGCACCGCCAGAAGGAGGGATAGTTGTCCAGGAAGGGGGTGGTGGCGTGGTACAGGTCGAGCTCGAGGTCGGCCAGGATCCCCGAGAGCTGGACCGCGTGGCGCAGGACGTCCTGCGGCGTATCGCCCCCGCGGGGCGCGGCCAGCTGCGGCGGCAGCTCGACGCGCGCGACGTTGGCGGCGGCGGCGATCTCCGGCAGCAGCAGCGCCGGATCGTGGCCCGGCGGCAGCAGCAGCACGTAGTCGTGCGCCGCGTCCAGCCGCAGGACCTCCCGCAGCTGCTGCTGGGTGAAGCGCCCCATGCCGCGGTTCACCGTGATCCGCCCGCAGGAGAGCATGCGGAAGTCGATGCCGATGCGCATGGCGGATCAGCCTGGAACGAGAATCGCGATCGACGCCATCGGGCGTCGAATCATAGCGAACCGGCCACGAGGTTGGAATCGGGTGTCGTTGGCGCAACCATGCGATAAAATGCTCGATTCAGAATACCATCCATCGGCCGCGATGAGCCGGTGCCTTGGCTTCGTAACGAAATCGTTTTGACTATCGCCCAAGATCGAGGGTAGACTGTAGTGCTACGGTCACCTTCATAAAACCATCGCCGGGGGCTCCGGCCAGGAGGATGCGATGAGAAAGTCGGTGCAATTACGCATTTTCGCCATGGTGCTGTTCGCGCTGCTCGCCAGCGCCGCGACGGCGCACGCCCAGGCCACCAGGACCTGGGTGTCGGGTGTCGGCGATGACGCCAACCCATGCAGCCGCACGGCTCCCTGCAAGACCTTCGCGGGCGCCATCTCGAAGACCGCCCCCTGCGGCGAGATCGACGTCCTCGATCCGGGCGGGTTCGGCGCCCTGACCATCACCAAGTGCATCTCGATCGAGACCGACGACGCCTCGGTGGCCGGCGTCCTGGTGAGCGGCACCAACGGCTTCGTCATCAACGCCGGCGCCACCGACGTCGTGATGATCCGCGGCCTTACTTTCGACGGCCTCGGCACCGGCCTCTCCGCCATCAAGATCATCTCCGCCGGCGCCGTCTTCGTCGAGGAGTGCTGGATCAACCACTTCACCGGCAACGGGGCCAGCACCGGGGCGGGGGTCGACATCGAGCCCGGGGCCCCGACCACCAACCTGAACGTCTCGCTCCGGGAGGTCAAGATCCGCGATAACGCGACCGCCGGCACCTTCGCCGTGTTCGTCAAGCCCGCCGCCGGGATCACCGTCAAGGCCGCGCTCGACAATTGCGACATCGAGAACAACGCCGGTGGGCTGCGCGCCGACGGCGGCCAGGTTTCGGTGCGTAACAGCCAGTTCAGCTTCAACTCGGGCAATGGCGTGTTCGCGAACGGCGGCACCATCAATCTCGAATCGACCTTGATCTCCAACAACGGTGCCAACGGCGCGGTAGCACAGACCGGGGGCACGGTGCGCACCAGCAATGGGGCGATCTTCGACAACACCGGGATCGGTCTGTTCAACAACGCCGCCACGGTGATTTCCTTCGGCAACAACAGCATCCGCGGCAACGGCACGGACACGTCCGGCACGATCACCAACGTCGGGACGCAGTAGCAGCTCGCTCTCCAGCCACCCGGCCTCCGGCCGGCGTCCACCCTGACAGGGGTTGGGCGCCGGCCCGGCCCGCGCTTCCAGCCCTGCTATATTTGTGGCGGTGACCCCGCCAGGCGAGTCCATCGAAGCGCCTCTCCCGGCCGCCGCCGGCGGCCCGGGCCGCACTCTGCTCGACATGAACGGCTACCAGTGGACGGTGCTCGCGGCCGCCTGGCTGGGATGGGGCTTCGACGCCTTCGACGCCCTGCTGTTCAACTTCGTCGCGCCGAACTGCGTGCCGACGCTGCTCGGCCTCGCCATCGGCTCGCCGGCCGCCAAGTCGGCGACCCTGCTGTGGACGGGCGTCCTCACCTCGCTGCTGCTGGTCGGCTGGGCGGCCGGCGGCATCCTGTTCGGCCAGGTGGCCGACCGCATCGGCCGCGTGCGCACGCTGATGCTCACCATGGTGCTGTACGCCGTCGGCACCGCCGCTTGCGCCCTGGCGCCCAACCTCTGGGTGCTCGCGCTGTTCCGGGTGGTTGCCAGCCTCGGCATCGGCGGCGAGTGGGCGGCAGGCGCCGCGATGGTGGCCGAGGTGGTCCCCGAGCGGCGGCGGGTCGAAGCCGGCGCGCTGCTCTACACCGCGGCGCCGCTCGGACTGTTCCTCGCCACCTTCGTCAATTACCAGATCGCCGGCTCGCTGCTGAAGGCGGACCCGGAGATCTCGTGGCGGTTCGTCTTCCTCGCCGGACTGATCCCGGCGGCGGTCGCCCTGGTGGTGCGGCGATTCATCCGCGAGCCGGAGCGATGGCGGCGCACGGCGGGCGGCGTGCGCCCGCGGCTGGCCGAGCTCTTCGACCGGCAGCACCGCGCCCTGACGCTCTCGGGTTTCCTGATGGCGGCGATCGTCCTGGTGACCTGGTGGAGCTGCAATGCCTTCATCCCGGTGGTGTCGACCGGCCTGGCGCAGGCCACCGCGAAGGCGCGATCGCTCGACCGGGCCGGCACCCTCGCCCTGGTCGAGCACTGGAAGGCGGTCGCGACCGACTACTTCAACATCGGCGGGTTGCTCGGCACCCTGCTCACCATCCCGGCCGCCAAGCTGCTCGGCCGCCGCCTGATGTTCGCCATCTACTTCGCCGGCGCGGCGGCGGCGGTGCTCGCCGCCTTCGGCCTCGATCTCGCTCCCGAGGCCCGCCTGGCCATGTACTTCCCGATCGGGCTCACCATCTTCGGCGTCTTCGGCAGCTTCACCTACTACCTGCCGGAGCTGTTCCCGACCCGCCTCCGGGGCACCGGCGCAGGCTTCTGCTACAACATCGGCCGCGTCATCGCCGCCGGCGGCGTCGCCCTGGTCGGCAGCATCGCCGCGCGGGGCGCCAACTCGCTCGCCAGCGCCCTCGCGGCCCTGTTCTTCGTCGGCTTCGTGCCGCTCGTCGGCCTGCTCCTCCTGCCCTGGGTGATCGAGACCCGCGGCCGCCTGCTGGCGGACTGACGGGCGCGGGTGAGCTCACCGGAGCGGACGGCCTCGCCGCGCGGCCGCGAGCCGGCTCAGGGCTTCTCGACGTAAGTGATGGCTGCCTTCGTCTTGTCCCCCGTGGTCGACACGAAGATCTGGACGTGCCGCTTCTTGTCGGGGCTGTCGGCGATCAAGCTGCCGGTGCTGGTCTGGCCGCCCACGGCCACCGTGGTCGGCTGCAGCACGGTGAGGCCGTTGTTCTTCAGCTGGTCCTGGTAGAAGGCGAGGACCTTGTCCACGCCGTCGGTGGTGGTGACCCCGAACGTCTGCGTGGAACCCTCCGCCGACTTGGTCGAGAAGCCGCCCTCGACGGTGGCTCCCGGATAGGTCGGCAGCCAGGCCGGCAGGTCCTTCGGCGCGCCGGCGCCGGCGACGAACGTGGACACCTGCCCCTTCTCGTCCTGCGTCTTGACCGAGATCCCCTGCTGGCCGATGTCGATGCTCCCCGCGCCCTTGCCTTCCGAGGAGAACTTGAACCTGCCGTTCTTGACGTCGTCGAGACTCATGGTGATGGTCTCGTTGGTCTTCTTGTTGTGGATGGTGAGCGTCTGGGCCTTCGCGTCTTCGCTGACCAGCTCGAGGTCGGGGCTGGCCTGGATGACCAGCTTGGCGGCCACCAGGGAAGGATTGTCCTTCAAGGGGTCGACGATCTTGGTCTTGAACAGGTAGGCGCCGGCGCCCATCACGATGATGCCAATGAGGATGATGACGCCGCAGCCGATGCCGATCCAGGCGAGAGGACCCATGCCCTTCTTCGGCGGCGGTGGTGCGCCGGGCGGAGGTGGAGATTGGACGGTCATCGGGGCCTCCCTTTCTGCGTTGCAACGTGGTTGCCCTGCGAAGCCAACGGGTCTCGACACGATACCACGGTCCCGGGCGGCGCGAAGGGACCCGGGCGCGAGTGGCGGGGATGTGCTCTAATCCAGTGGCACGACTTTTGAAATGGCCCGCTGGCGGAGGTGGTCGATGCACATGGTCCTCGGTCTCCTGCTCTTCATGCTGTCGCCGGCAGGTTGGGACGGCAGCGCGGGGGCCGCGGAGGGCGCGGCCTTCGACCGCCAGCTCGAGCATTTCACCCAGCTTGCCATCGAGGGCAAGACCGCGGAAGCGACGGCGTTCCTGCGCCAGCCGGGCTTCCTGCTCGCCGCCGATCACGAGGGCCACACCGCGCTGTTCGCGGCGGCGGTGGCCTGCAACACCGCGGTCCTGGACCAGGTGCTGGCGCTTTCGCCGCAGCTCAACCACCGCGACAAGCGAGGCGCCACGGCGCTCTTCTATGCCGCCAGCCAGGGGCGCAACGACGTGCTCCGGCGGCTGGTCCAGCACGGCGCCGACGTCAACCTGCCGGACGCCTCCGGCAGGACCCCGCTGATGGTCGCGGTGTTGATGAACCACACCGCCGCCGCCAAGCTGCTGCTCGACGCCGGCGCCCAGGTCAACCTCCAGGACGGCGACGGCGCGACCCCGCTGCTGGCGGCAGTGGAGTCCGGCCACTACGAGGTGGCCCGCCTCCTGCTCCAGCGCGGCGCCGACGCCCGCCTCGCCCGCAACAACGGCGTCACTCCCCTGCAAGCCGCCGAGGCCAAGTCCAATCCGAAGATGGTCGACCTGCTGCGCCACGACGAGGGTGCGACGCAGGACTGACCCCGGCGACCGTCGCGCCCGTCGAGAGCCGGTCGCCCCGAGAGAGGGCGGAGAAGCCGGCTGGACGCGCTCAGCTCCCGCCGCCGAGTCTCTCGAGCCCGTCGAAGTGCCCGTCGTGGTGGATTAGGCCGAGACCGTGAACCCTGGCACAAGCAGCGATCAGCAGATCGGCGGCGGGCACGGTCAACCCCTTGGCACGTGAGGAGCGGGCGAGCTCGCGCGCCTGCTCCCAGACCTCGGGCGTCGTGGGGACCGTATCGAGGTGGGCCTCCAGGTCGCGCAGCTGCCGCCGGTGCCTGGCATTAGTGGCGCCGTTCCAGAGCTCCAGACGCACCTGGTCACAGAGGAGGACCCGGTCTTCGGCGGTCAGGGCGCTCACACGGGCTCGGACTGCCGGTTCGCCGCTGGTGCGCAGGGTCTCGATCCACGCGGAGGTGTCGACCAGGTACCTGCCGCTCTCGCTCAAGCGTCCTCCCGCATTCGCCGCAACTCCGCTTGGGTCATGAAGTCGGGGAGGCTGCCGAATCGCTCCGCCAGCTTCTGCAGGCGTCGCCGCCGGTTGAGCTCGACCACGGCGATGACGACTGCTTCCCGCTTGGTCCTGGCGCCGGTGTGCCGCATTGCTTCCTGAAGCTCGTTCTCAGGAATATCAACGGTAGTCTTCATGCCTCCCATTCTATCACTCAGAGAATCCATCTCGAGGGCGATCGGAATCCTAGATAGGACTGCGCGACAGCTTCGCCATGCCCAGCAGGCCGAGCGGCACGAGCGCGGCGCAGATCCTGAAGAAGGATGCATCGAGGTGAGCGAGCGGCGGCAGGTAGGTGAACAGGGCGGTCAGGTCGTACACGAGGACCTGGATCCAGACGATCGCGACGAGCGCCAGCGCCATGCCTTGCCGCCTCGCCGCCGCCACGGCGGTCAGGGCCGCCAGGACGATCCAGAAGCCCAGCCAGTCCGGCTGTAGCAGCAACGAGAGGCACCGCCGCTGGATGTCGACGGCGAGCGGCAGGCGATCGAGACCGCGTCGCCACCAGTCGCCGAGGAAGAAGCTCGCCCCGGGCGGCAGGACCAGCTTCTGGATGGCGAGCGCGCCGGCCATCAGCGCGAGAGCAGGTCCGCACAGCCGCGCGGCCGCGGTGACCGTAGCGAGGCCGCCGCCGCGGCGCGCGCCCGCTGTCCGCAGCGTGGGCAGCATCGGGAGGAGTGCGGCCGCCAGCAGCAGCAGGCCCAGCACCAGCCCCTCCTGCTTGATCCAGGGCAGGAAGCCGAGCGCGAGGCCCGGCACCCACGGCCGGGACCGCGGCGCCTCGAGATCGGCCGCCAACAGCAGCAGGCTCACCGTCGCCCAGAGCGCCAGCGGCACCTCGGCCAAGCCCATCGCCTCGCTGTCCCAGAGCAGCGGCGAGACCGCCAGGAACGCCGCGGCGGCGTTGGCGAGCGCGGGCGAGGATGTGGCGCGGCGCACCGCGGTCCGCAGCACCGCGACGAGGGCCAGGGCGAACAGCGCGTGGAGCACCTTGAACACCGCCGGGCTGGGCGCTTCGCCGAGCGTCAGCACCAACCAGGTCATCGGCACGCCGAGCGGATGGTCGGTGCGCGTTTGATAGAGCGAGCGCAGGAAGTCGAGCCGCAGGTGGCCGTCCGCGAGCATCGACCGCGCCTTGACGCCCCAGATCGCGAAATGGTCCCAGCTCCAGAGCGGGACCCGGGTGACCTTGACCATCAGCGCGGCGAGAGCGCAGCCCAGGGCGATGCTCGACGCGACGATCAGCGGCCGTCCGCCGCCCCGGCCGGCGGGCGGGTCGCAGTTCTGCGCCTCGTGCCGCGGGCCGCGTCCGAGCACGGCCGCCGCGGCGCCCGGCGCGATCAGGAGCAGCAGCAGCGCCACCGGCGACAGGGTCAGCCCGAGGAGCCCCGCCGCCAGCGCGAGGACCGCGGCGTTGCCCAGCGCCAGGGTCCAGGCGGCGGCCAGGTCGCCGGCGGCGGGGCGGCGCCTGGGCGCCACCAGCGGCAGCCCGGCCAGGATCGCCACCGCGCTGACCAGCACGATCCTGAACAGCGGCCCGATCACGTCTCGGCCCTGAGCACGCGGACGCGCCCCGCGGCGGTGACGATCACCCACGCGGGTCCGCCGGCCGGGGGCCGCGGCGGCCGGTCGAGATTGCGCCGGTCCAGATCGCTCAGCGCCGCGATGGGATGGTCGGGAAGGAAGTAGCTGGCCATGGCGCGCCACCAGTACGTCTCCTCGACGGCCGCCGCGGCGACGATGACGATCGGCTCTCCCGGGCGCAGCTGGCTGCCGATGCGCTGGAAGAGCTGCTGCGGCTCGGGATGACGGTAGGCCCAGCGCAGCCAGGTCCGCTCGCCATGGGCGGTGAGGCAGGGCGGGTGGCGGAGCAGGCAATCGGTGCGCGCCAGGCTTACGCACAGGACCAGGGCGCTCACCAGCCACGCCGCGGCCGTGGCGAGAGGCCCGGGTGCGCGGAGCTGGCGCGCCGTTCCTCTGCCCGGCAGGGTGCGCGAGGCGTCGCTCATGATGTCCAAGTCTACTGCCCGTTGACATCCCGGTCGGACGCCCCTACACTACCGACCGACCGGTAGAATTCTACCGAGCGGTCGGTATTCGAAAGGATCATCCTTGGCGCGAACGCCGGAAGCCGGATCGGACGTCCACCGGGAGCGGCACCGGGAGGTGCTCGAGACCGCCGCGCGGCTGATCCGCGAGCAGGGGTACGAGGCGGCGTCGGTGCACGACATCGCCGCCGCCTGCGGCCTCACCAAGGCCGGCCTCTACTACTACATCCGCAGCAAGGAGGACCTGCTGCTCGAGATCATGAGCTACGGCATGGACATCTTCGAGGAGCGCGTCCTGCTGCCGGTGCTCGCCATCGCCGATCCCGTCGAGCGCCTCAAGGAGTGCATGGAGCGGAACATCCACCTGGTGACCGAGGAGCGGAGCAAGGAGGTCACCGTCATCCTCCACGAGCACGAGACGCTGACCGGCGCCGCCCGCCAGCAGATCAACGCCCGCAAGAAGCGCTACGTCCACTTCCTCGAGGCGTCCTTCGAGGAAGCGATGCGGGAGGGACGCATCCGCAGGGTCGAGCCGCGGGTCGCGGCCTTCTCCTTCCTCGGCATGGTGCTCTGGATCTACAAGTGGTTCCGCCTCGACGGCAAGATCCCGGCGGACCGGCTCGCCGCCGAGATGCAGGACCTCTTCTTCGGCGGTCTCGAGATCCCCCCGGTGCCCGCCAAGCGCGCCCGGCGCCCCCGGCGTCCCCGGCGTCCCCGCCGTCCCAACACAGCGCTTCCCGCCGGCCGCGCCCGCGCAGGAGCCGTCTCGTGAGAGCGAGCCGCGCGGTGGGGATCGCCGGTTATGGCGCCTACGTGCCGCGCTTGCGGGTGCGCACCGCCGACATCTCGGCCACCTGGCGGGTGCGTGGCGCCGCCGCCCCCGCCGTCGCCGAGAAGTCGGTGCCCGCGGCCGACGAGGACGTGGTGACGATGGCCATCGAGGCGGCCCGCACGGCGCTCGAGCGCGCCGGGACCGGCCTGGCGTGGATCGACGCGATCGGCGCCATCTGGGTGGGGACGGAGTCGAAGCCTTACGCGGTCAAGCCGTCGGCGACCATCGTCGCCGAGGCGCTGGGGATCACGCCGCACGTCGTGGCCGCCGACATGGAGTTCGCCTGCAAGGCGGGCAGCGAGGCGATGCAGGCGGCCGTGGCCTTCGTCGGCTCGAGCATGGTCGAGGCGGCGCTCGCCATCGGCATGGACACGGCGCAGTCGAAGCCCGGCGACGCGCTCGAGTACACCGCCGGCTGCGGCGGTGCCGCCTACCTCTTCGCCGGCGCCGACGAGGCGCTGGCGGTGGTCGAGGCGTCGATCTCGCACGTCACCGACACGCCCGACTTCTTCCGTCGCGAGGCAGCCCACTATCCCGAGCACGGCGGCCGCTTCACCGGCGAGCCCTCGTACTTCCGGCACACCCTGGCGGCGTCGCGCAAGCTCCTGGCCGAGGTGGGCAGCGAGGCGAAGGACTACGCCCACGCGGTCTTCCACCAGCCGGTGCCGAAGTTCGTGGAGAAGGCCGCCGCCGAGCTCGGCTTCACCCCCCGGCAGATCCGGACGGGCCTGGTGGCGCCGCGCATGGGCAACGCCTACGCCGGCTCGTCGCTGCTCGGTCTCGCCGCGGTGCTCGACGTGGCCCGGCCCGGCGACCGTGTCTTCTTCTGCTCCTACGGCTCCGGGGCGGGGAGCGACGCCTTCAGCTTCCGCGTCACCGAACGGATCGCGGAGCGGCGGCGCGGACCGTCCGTCCTCGACTACCTGGAACGCCGCCGCCTGGTGGACGGCTACGGCCAGTACCTGCGGCTGCGGGGAAAGATCAGGCGATCATGAGAGACGTCTTCGTCATCGGCGCCGGGCAGACCCCGGTGGGCGAGCACTGGCACCTCGGGCTGCGCGAGCTGGGCGCCGCCGCGATCCGCGCGGCCCTGGACGACGCGGGGATCGAGACCGTGGACGCGCTGTTCGCCGGCAACATGCTGGGCGGCGCGATCAACGGCCAGGAGAACCTGGGCGCGTTGCTGGCGGACGCCGCCGGGCTGCTGCCCGCGGAGGCCTGGAAGGTGGAGGCCGCCTGCGCCTCGGGGGGAGCGGCGGTCCGCGCCGCGGCCCTGGCGGTCGCCGCCGGCGTGCACGACGTGGCGGTGGCGGTCGGCATCGAGAAGATGACCGACGCCGTCGCGGAGCAGGTGACCGTCGGGCTGGCCACCGCCTCGGACGGCGACTACGAGGCCAGCCACGGCATGTCGTTCGTCGCGCTCTCGGCGTTGCTCATGCGGCGCTACATGCACGAGACCGGCGCCTGCCGCGAGGACTTCGCCCCCTTCGCCGTCAACGCCCACCGCAATGCCGCGAGCAACGCCAACGCCATGTTCCGCGAGCCGATCTCCGGCGAGGACTTCGCGCGCTCGCCGCAGGTCGCCGCCCCCATCGGCGTGCTGGACGCCGCGCCGGTGTGCGACGGCGCGGCGGCGGTGGTGGTCTGCTCGCGCGAGGCGCTGCGTCCCGCTCACCGCGCGGTGCGCATCGCGGCCGCCGCCGCGGCGACCGACACCATCGGCCTCGCCGGCCGCGCCGACCTGTTGACCCTGGGCGCCGCCCGCCGTTCGGCCGAGAAGGCGTTCGCGGCCAGCGGCTTCGCGCCCCAGGACTGCGACCTCTTCGAGGCGCACGACGCCTTCACCATCATCACCGCGCTGTCGCTCGAGGCCTGCGGCTTCGCGCCGCGGGGAGAGGCGCTGAAGCGCGCCGCCCACGGCTGCTTCGCCCGCGGCGGCTGCATCCCGCTCTCGACCTGCGGCGGGCTCAAGGCCCGCGGCCACCCGGTGGGTGCGAGCGGCGCCTACCAGGTCGTCGAGGCGACCGCGCAGCTGCGCGGCGAGGCCGGGGCGAACCAGGTCGCGGGCGCCCGCGTGGCGCTCACCCAATCGATCGGCGGCCACGGCTCGATCGCCGTGACGCACGTGCTGGAGGCCTGAGCCGATGGACCTGCCGCGCTATCACCGCCTGACCGCGCCCTACTACCGGCTCGAGGGCCGGCGCTGCAAGCGCTGCGGGGAGCTGCAGTTCCCGCCCCGGGAGGCTTGCGGCGCCTGCCGCGGCCGGGAGACGGAGCCCTATCGCTTCTGCGGGCGGGGCGCCGTCTACTCTTTTGCCGAGGTGGCCCAGGCCCCGCGGGGGTTCTCCGGGCCCTACCTGGTGGCGCTGGTGGAGCTCGAGGAGGGGGTCCGGGTGACCGCGCAGCTCACCGACGTCGATGCGGACGAGGTCGAGATCGGCATGCCGGTCGAGATGGTGACCCGGCGGCTGCAGGAGAAGGGGCCGCAGGGATATCTCGTCTACGGCTACAAGTTCCGCCCGGTGATGTCACGGAGCCGTGCGTCATGAAGCGGGCGCGCTGGGTGGATCTCGCGGCGGCGGCGGCGTCGGTGCCGGACGGCGCCATGGTCGCCCCGGGCGGCTTCATGCTGGGACGGGCCCCGATGGCGCTGATCTTCGAGCTGGTCCGCCAGGGGCGCCGCGGACTGCGGGTGATCTCGCTGCCCAATCCGCTGCCCGCCGAGATCCTGGTGGCGGCCGGCGCCGCCGCGAGGGTCGACTTCCTGTTCGCGGCCATCACCGTCGGCGGCAGGGTGCGGCCGATGCCGGCGCTCAAGCGGGCGATCGAGGCCGGCGCTCTCGACTGGGCGGAGCATGACGGCTACCGGGTGGTGCAGCGCTTCCGCGCCGCCGCCATGGGCCTTCCCTTCCTGCCGGTGCCGGACGCCGAGGCCTGCGAGCTGTCGCGGCGCGATCCGCCGCCGCTGGTGACCGATCCGTTCACCGGCGAGCCGGTGCCGGTCGAGCGGGCCTGCCATCCCGACGTCGCCCTGATCCATGCCCGCGCCGCCGACGAGGCCGGGAACCTCTGGATCGAGGACCCGACGACCGACGTGCTGCTGGCCGGCGCCGCGCGCCGGGTGATCGCGACCGCCGAGGAGCGGGTGGCGCGCGTCCCCCACGCCACCGTGCCCGGCTTCATGGTGGACCTGCTGGTCGAGGAGCCGCTGGGGGCGTATCCCACCGGCTGTCTCGGCCTCTATGCCGCCGACGCGGCGCACCTCGAGCGCTACCTCGCCCTCGCCGAGGAGGGCCGCGAGGCCGAGTACCTCGCGGGGGTGATCCGCCCCTCGCGGCGGCAGGCGGAGCTGGCGCGGGTGGCACGCCTGGGGCGGGAGGCGGCGTGACCCGCGAGCGAGTTGATAGCATTTTGATAGCAATCCCGGAAACCGACGCCGAGGGATCGGGGATGCCGGCGGCGGCCATGGCGGCGACGGCGGCGACGGCGGCGACAGAGGCAACGGCGGCCGAGACCCTGGTCGCCGCGATGGCGCGCGAGATCGAGGATGGCGCGGTGGTCGCCACCGGCTTGGCTTCCCCGCTTGCCATCCTGGCGATCGCCGTGGCGCGCGCCACCCATGCGCCGCGCCTGACCTATATCGCCTGCGTTGGCGCGCTCGACCCGGAGATCGCGGCGCTGCGCGAGAGCTCGGAGGACCTGGCCTATCTCGACGGCCGCTCGGGCGAGGTGACGATCCCCGACCTCTTCGACCACGCCCGGCGCGGCCGCATCGACCTGATGTTCTTCGGCGCCGCCGAGGTGGACGCCGCCGGCGACACCAACCTCTCGGGTGCCGGCCCGCTCGAGCGGCCGCGGGTGAAGTTCCCCGGCGTCGCCGGCGCGGCGAGCCTCCGCCGCTGGGTGGCGCGCCCGGTGATCGTGCTCGGCCGGCAGAGCCGGCGCAACCTGGTGCCGAGGGTCCAGGTCGCCTCGACCAGCGACCGCGGCCGCCGCACGCGGCTGCTCACCGACCTCGGCGTCTTCGAGGTGGGAGAGGAGGGGGCGGCGCTCGTCGCCCGCCATCCCGGGTCCTCGGCGGCGGCGATCGCCGAGCGCACGGCATTCCCGTTCCGGACCGTCCAACCCCTGCCGGTCACCCCGGCGCCCTCTCCCGAGAGCCTGCGCGCCATCCGCCGCATCGACGCCGGCGGCCTGCGCGACCGGCTGGTCGGCTGACGCGCGTCCTGCCGAGAGGAGCCTCGCATGCAAGCCATCGTCCTCCGCGCCTTCGGATCTCCCGACAACCTGCGGCCGGAGACGGTCCCCGACCCGGCGCCGGGGCCCGGGGAGGTGCTGATGCGGGTCCAGGCCTGCGGCGTCTGCCATCACGACGTGATCAATCGCCGGGGGAGCCTGCCGCGCACCGCCGTGCCCGCGATCCTCGGTCACGAGGCGGCCGGCGAGGTCGTCGCGGTGGGCGAAGGCGTTGAGGGGTGGGCCCCCGGGGACCGCGCGGCGACGCTGCAGCGCCTGTCCTGCGGCGAGTGCGCCCACTGCCGCGCCGAGCGCAACAGCCTCTGCCGCCACGACACCCGCTTCTTCGGCGAGGAGATCCCCGGCGGCTACGCGGCCTACATGGCGGCGCCCGTGGCGGGGCTGGGGCGGATCCCGCCGGGGGTCTCCTGGCCGGTGGCCGCGGTCACCTGCTGCACCACCGGCACCGCCGTGCACTGCCTGCGCACCCGCGGCCGGCTGATGGCGGGCGAGACGGTGCTGGTCACCGGCGCTTCCGGCGGCGTCGGCATGCAGGCGGTGCAGCTCGCCCGTCTCGACGGCGGCCGGGTGATCGCGGTCACCTCGAGCGCGGGCAAGGCCGCCGTCCTCCGGGAGGCCGGCGCCGACGAGGTCATCGTCAGCCCTGGACTCGACTTCGCCGCCGAGGTGCGCCGGCGCACCGGCGGTCACGGCGCCGACCTGGCGCTGGAGATCGTCGGCAGCCTCACGTTCTCCCAGACCCTGCGGTCTCTCGCCGCGGGCGGCCGCCTGGTCACCGTCGGCAACCTGGAGACGGGGAGCGTGGATCTCAACCCCGGCCTGGTGATCGTCAAGGAGCTGGAGATCCTGGGCGCCTACGCCACCACCCAGGCCGAGCTCCACGAGTCCTTCCGCCTGGTGGCGAGCGGCGCCCTCCGCTCCTGGGTCGCGGACGTCCTGCCGCTCCGCGACGCCAACCGGGCCCACGATCGCCTCGAGAAGAAGGAAGTCGCCGGCCGCCTGGTGCTCGAGCCGCGGCCTTGTTAGACGTCGAGGATCCTAAGGAGAATCAGGAACGGCCGCCGGCCGGTCGGGGATCGACGGGGCGGAGGAATCGAACATGGCATTGAGCAGGCCGGCGAGGCGGACGCCAGCCTGTAGCAGCCGGCGCTCGACCAGCGGCGAGCACTGGTAGGCGTAGACGTAGCCGAGCTTCTTGTCCCCCAGGTCGTAGACTCGCGGCCAGGCAGCTATCGACTCTTCCACCCAGTCGAGCACGCCGCTGCTCTGCCACGTCCTGACCTCGGTCTCCGTGGGATGATCGATGAAGTCGGCCAGCTCGGTGAACGACAACTTCTCCGAGTCGATGATCTTCTCGTCCCACACCACGTGCAGGTTGGTGCTCTCGCCGAACCAGGTCACCTTTACGGAGTTACCGCCCTGATCGTCACGCCGCCCAACGTGCAGCGGCTGATGGACGTCGCCCACGAAGTGCACCAGGAAACGAAGCGCTTCGACCTTCCTGGCAGCCTCCGCCTTGGGATCTTGGAGCAGCTTGCTGAATCGTCCGATCGCCTCCACCACGTCGCCGCCGGGGCTCCTGGGCGCCATCGCATAGCTCTCGCCCGGGTTGAGACTGGCGAAATGCCACGGCTTGGCGCGGTCCCAGGCCGGATCGGACCGGATCTCGTCAGGCCAGGTCGACGCCCGCGCCAGGCTCTCAGAGCCGAGGATCGCCGCGACTCCGCGCGCCGCCGCCTCGGAGAGATGATGCTCGGCGACCAGGCCAACTACGCGATGCCCAACCGGCCCCCACGCCAACGCCGGGGCCGCCGCCAACAGCGCGAGCACCTGCCAGCTCCAAACGATCAGTCTTCGCATTCGCACACCTCTTCAGCGCAGGTGGGTACGGAACCAGTCGACGGTGCGCTGCATGACGTCGAGGCTGTCGGCGGGGCTCAGGTGGTGGCCCTCGTCGGGATAGATCACCAGGCGGGTCTCGACGCCGAGCGTTTTCAGCGCGTGCCAGAACTCGTAGGCCTGGGGCGCCGGCACCTCGGCGTCGCGCTCGCCTTGCAGCACGAGGGTCGGGGTGCGCACCGCCTTGATGAAGCTGATGGGAGAGCTGCGGGCGTAGATCCAGGGATCGTCGTACACCGAGGCGCCGAAGTAGGGGATCATCCACTGGTCGATGCGGTTCTGGCCGTAGTAGCTCTGCCAGTTGACGATGCCGGCGCCGGCGACCGCGGCGCGGAAGCGCTGGGTCTGGGTGACCGCCCACATCGTCATGTAGCCGCCGTAGCTCCAACCGTAGATGCCGATGCGCTCGGGGTCGATGGGCGCCGCGGCCGTCGCCGCGTCGACGCCGCCCAGGATGTCGCGCAGGTCGCCGTAGCCGAAGTCCTTGACGTTGCCGCGGGTGAGCTCCTCGCCCTGGCCGTAGCTGCCGCGGGGATTGGGCAGCAGGACGTAGAAGCCCTGGCTGGCGAGCACACCGGCGACCCGGGGCCAGCCTGGCCTGGCGGCGGAGGCCGGGCCGCCGTGCACCAGCACCACCATCGGATGGCGCCCCGACGGCGGCGGCGCCGGCCGGCGGCCGTTCTCCGCCATGGGCGCCAGCAGCCATCCTTGCACCATCTGCGTACCGGAGCCGGCGGGTGACGCCGGCGAGGCGTCGCTGGACCAGTGCAGACTGCGAGCCTCGCCCCAGGATGGACGCAGGCCGGCGTTGCGATGGGTGATCTGGCGCCAGCCGAGCTCCGCGAGCGCGCCGGTGGCGGCAGCGCGGGGCCCCGGGCCGGTCACGGGTCCGACCCAGACCTCCGGCGGCTGCTGGAACGAGCTTACGATGGCGGCGGCGGTCTTACCGTCCCGCGCCACCGACAGGCCCGGCTCGCCCCCGGTGCCGCCGAAGTCCGCTGGCAGGCGCCACAGCTCCGTGGCGTGGCGGCTGCGGCCGGCCGGATCGATCGTCGCGAGGCCCGAGGCGCCGTCGACGATCTCGAACGCCAGCAGCTCGCCGCTCGCCGTCCAGCTCAAGCTGGCGGCCGACGCCGCCAGGCCGGGAGTCAAGTCGAGTGCCGCGCCGCCGGCGGCGGGAATGGCGTAGACGTCGCCGCCGGTGACCCCCTGGTCGCTCATCAGGCCGCCTATGAAGGCGATCTGGCGCCCGTCGGGCGACCAGCGCGGGTCGGCGATCTGGAAGGATGGCTGCAGCAGGGGCGTGGCGGCGCCCGAAGCCCGGTCGAAGCGGTAGAGGCGGGCGATCCACCAATTGTCGTCGCCCGAACCGGTCGCGGCAACGGCGGCGAAGGCGGCGCCGTCCGGCGACCAGTCGTACTCGTAGACGAAGAGGTCGGGCGGCGACACCTCGCGCAGCCGGCCGGTCGCCAGCTCCACGACGGCCAGTCGCTGCTCTTCGGGGGTCTCGCCCACCACGCCGCGGTCGCGCGGCACGGCATGGGTCGGTCCGGCCTCCTCCGTCCGGCCGGCGATGTGCAGGAAGGCGAGCGCGCCGCCGTCCGGGGACCACGCCGGGGCGCTGATCTGCCCCTCGAGATGGGTGAGCTCGGCGACCCGGCCGCTGGCGAGGTCGGCGACCCAGAGCTGTAGCTGGGCGCAGCCATCCGCCGGCGACGCCGCCGCCGCGCCGCCGCCCGCCGCCCTCTTGCCGCTGCCGCCCCTGGGGGCGGCGCGCCGCGATGCCGCGGCACCTGCCGAGCCGTCCGAGAGAAAGGCCAGTCTCCTGCCGTCCGGCGACCACGCCGGCTCCTTGGCGCAAGACTCGCCGCGGGCGCCGATGCGGCGCGGGGGAGGTATAGGCGCACCGGCGCCGCCGGCGCCGCTGGCGCCGCCGGAGCTGGCGAGGTCGCCGGCGAAGACCGCCGTCCGCCGGGAAGGGCGCCCGTCCGCGCCGCGCAGGCCCTCCGACCAGGCGATCTGCCTGCCGTCCGGCGCCAGGGCGACCGACCGGAAGCTGTCCAGGGCCGCGGCCAGGGTCAGCATCTCTTCGATTGCCGGGGCCGCCGGCGCCGGCGAAGGAGGGGCCGCGGACCAGGCGGCGGTCCCCAGGACCGCCGCCAGCAGAACGGCGGCCGGCGGCACGAGGGTGCGTCGACGATCTCTGGTGCGCTTGGCGATCACTGGCTCTCCTGGGGGTCGTGCGAGATCCCGGCGCCTGCCGGCTGGCGACGCTGGCGGTAGAGATCCGCCCTGACGATCTCCATGTGGCGTTCGGGATGGGCGAGCGGTCTGAATCCGAAGGGGCTGTAGAGGCCGTGCGCGTCGCGGGTGATCAGCAAGAAGCGGCGCAGGCCGGCGAGCCGCGGGTGGTCCATGACGCATTCGATCAACCAGCGCCCGAGACCCTGCCCGCGGTGATCGGGGAGGACATAGACGTCCATCAGGTAGGCGAAGGTGGCGGAGTCGGTGCACACGCGTGCCAGGCCGACCTGGCCGCTGCCCTCCTCGAGGAGGCTGAAGCAGAGGGAGTTGGCGATCGCCCGCGCCAGCAGCTCGCGCGGCACGCCCTCGCACCAGTAGGCATGGACCAGGAAAGCATGCACCGCGGCAAGGTCGAGGCGCGCCCGATCGGTGGTGACCGTGTAGCTGCCGCGGGTGCGTTCGTAAGTCATCGTTCACCTGGCTGGATCAGCAGCGCGGCCGCGGCGGCGGCGAGCAGGGCCAGCGCGGCGCCGATCAGCATCGCCAGGCGGAAGCCGTCGACGAAGGACTCGCGGATGGCACCCTGCACCCGCGCGCGCGCCGCGGCGTCGAGATCCGGCGGCAGGACGAGAGCCGCGAGCTTCAGGCTCTGGGCGGAGATCGCGGCCCTGTCGGCCGGGGACAGGGCGGTGGCGTGGGCGCCGCCGGTCCTGACGGTCGCATCCTTCGCATCGCTCGCGTCCATCGCTCCGATCGCGTCGAGGCGCCGCTCGAGGCCGCGCTGGAAGGCGCCGAGCACGACGAGCCCGAAGGCCGCGACCGCCAGCAGGGAGGCCGCGCGGGCGACCGCGTTGTTGATGCCCGACGCCAGCCCGGCGTGGTGGGTGTCGACGGCTCCCATGACGGTCGTGGTGAGCGGCGCGACGCTCACCGCCATCCCGAGGCCGAGCACGGTGACGGCGGGGAAGAACGAGAGCCAGTAGGAGGCGCCGCTGCCGGGAAGAGCGAACAGGGCGAGGCCGGCGGCGGCCACCGCCGGTCCCGCGACCAGCGGCAGCCGCGGGCCGTAGCGGTCCACCAATCCGCCCGCCCAACGCGACAGCAGGAACATCAATGCCACGAACGGCAGCAGCGCCGCGCCGGCCCCCGCGGCAGAGTAGCCCTGCACCTGGATGAGGTCGAAAGGCAGGAAGAACAGGGCGCCCCCCAAGGCGCCGTAGAGGCAGAGGGTCAGCAGGTTGGCGCCGGCGAAGGTGCGGGAACGGAACATGGCGAGCGGCATCATCGGCACCGGCGTGCGCGCTTCCACGACCACGAAGGCGGCCAGGACGGCGACCCCGGCGCCGAGCGCCAGCTCGGCCGCGGCGCCCGCGCCGCCCTTTTCCGGCAGCTCGATGAGGCCGTAGGTCACGCCTGCCAGGCCCAGGGTGGCGAGCGCGGCCCCCGGCCAGTCGAGCCGCGAGGCCGCCTCGGGATCGCAGCTCTCCGGCACCCGCCAGGCCGAGAGCGCCAGCACCGCCACGGCCAGCGGCAGATTGAGGAAGAAGACCCATCTCCAAGATCCATGGTCGACCAGCCAGCCGCCCACCAGCGGCCCGACCGCGGCGGTGACGCCGGTGAACGCGGACCAGGTGCCGATGGCGCGGCCCCGGCTCTCGGGCGGGAAGCTCGCGCTCAGGATGGCGAGACTGCCGGGCACCAGCAGCGCGGCGCTCGCCCCCTGCACCACCCGGGCGGCGATCAGCCAACCGATGCCGGGCGCCAGGCCGCAGGCCGCCGAGGCGAGGGCGAAGAGGGCGACGCCGGCGCTGAAGATCGCCCGTCGCCCGTAGCGGTCGCCGAGCGCGCCGCCTACCAGGATGAGGGCGGCCAGCGGCAGCGCGTATCCCTCCACGACCCATTGCACGTCGCCCACCGTGGCGCCGAGGTCGCGCTGCAGCGCCGGCAGGGCGACGTTGACCGCCGTGCCGTCGATGAAGGCCATGCTGGAGCCGAGGATGGTGGTGGCGAGCACCCAGGCTCCGCGAGCCCTCGCCTCGCGCGCGTCCGGCCGGGCAGCCGCGGAGGAGGGACCGGCGAGCACGACGCCCGCGTCGCACGGCGCGCGCAGCGAGGTCACGCCGGTTCCTCCCCGGGCTCACCGGCCGGCGCCCGACGAGCAGCCGCCGTGCCGGCCGCCACGGCGGCGCGGTCGCCGGCGGCCGCGGCGGCCGCACCGGCCGCAGCCAGGGCCGCTCCCACCAGCAGCGCGGTGGCGCTGAGGGAGCCCAGGGTGGCGGCGGCGCGAGTCCAGGGAGCGTCCGCAGTCACCGCCGGCAGCGCCTGCCGCACGAAGCCGAGAACCGCGCAGCCGGCCGCGGCCAGCAGCAGCCCGAGCGCCCAGTCGCAGGCCAGCGCCGCCGCCTGGCTGTGTCGGCGCAGCGCCTCGGCGGCTTGCGGCGCCAGCAGCACCGCCGCGGCGGTCAGCGCGCCGTACGCGCCGTACCAGCGCAGCGGGGGTGGAGTCACCATCGACAGCCGGTCCGGGAGGCCGGCCAGCCAGCCGAGCCAGGGCTCGGCGGCCAGGGCCAGGAGCGCGGCGGCGAGCGCCGCGACGGCGAGCCGGTCACGAGCCCTGAGGCCATGACGGCCGAGCGCCGCCGCCAGCAGCGCCGCCGCGGCGGCCAGCTTGACCGCGGCCAGCCAGGCCGGCAGGCCGGTGCGGAGCGATGGCGCCAGCCAGGAGGGACGGGACGCCGCCGGCATCAGCCAGGAGGCGGCAAGGATGCCGACGTCGACCGCCAGCGCGCCGCGCAAGGCCCGGAGCCGCCACGCCTCGCGCCATGGCAGGGCCAGGTCCACGGCCCCCGGCTGCCGGGTCGCCCAGGACAGTGCCAGGGCCTGCAACGCCGGGATGGCGAGCAGGTCGAGGAGCGCTGGATAGTCATGATCGACTCGTCCGAAGAGCAGCGACGAAGCTCCCGCGCGCGTCAGCCAGTAGGCCCCCAGCAGCGCCAACCAGAGGTTGACCACGCGTCTCATTCCACCCCCCACTCGCCGTAGCGGCCATTATTCACCACCCGGGACCCGGACCGCCATCGCGGGGGTCCGATGGCACGGCGCGCCAGGCCCGCCGGGGCGGTTGCATCCGGAGCCCTGGCCGCGAGATCTTTAGCCCGCCATGGCGACGTATGCGATCGGCGACGTTCACGGGTGCTTCGTGACGCTGCGGGCCTTGCTGGCGCGCTGCGGCTTCTTGCCCCGCCAGGACCGGCTGTGGATGGTCGGGGACCTGGTCAACCGCGGCCCCCGCTCGCTCGAGGTGCTGCGCTGGGCGGCGGCGATGGGCGACCGGCTGGTGGTGGTGCTCGGCAACCATGACCTCTACCTGCTGGCCCGCGCCGCCGGGCTGGCCGAGCGCAAGCGCCGCGACACCCTGGACGCGGTGCTCGAGGCCGCCGACGGCGACGAGCTGGTGTCCTGGCTGCGGACCCGGCCGCTGCTGCACCGCGAGGGCGGCCGCGTGCTGGTCCATGCCGGCCTCTTCCCGCACTGGAGCGCCGAGGCCGCCGAGCGGCTGGCGCGGGAGACCGAGGAGCGGCTGCGCGGGCGGAACGGCGACCGGCTGCTGCTCTCGTCGCTCGCCAAGCGCGATGACCGCTGGCGCGAGGGGCTGAGCACGGCCGCCCGCGCCCGCGTCGTCCTCGCCGGCATGGCGCGCCTGCGCGCGCTGACTCCCGACGGCAGGATGTGCGCCGACTTCAGCGGCCCGCCGGCGGAGCTGCCGGCCGGCTGCCTGCCCTGGTTCGAGTTTCCGGGCCGCCGCAGCGCCGGCGCGCTGGTGATCTTCGGTCACTGGGCCGCCCTCGGCTTGCGCCTCGCCCCCGGCGTCGCCGCGCTCGACACCGGCTGCGTCTGGGGCCAGGCCCTCACCGCGCTGCGGCTCGACGACGGCGCGGTGTTCCAGGAACCGAACCGCGACTTCTGAGGTCTCGCGGCGGTCCGCGAGGTACAATGGAGACGATCATGGTACACATCGTCGCTCTTGCGTTGCTCGCCCAGTTGAGCTCCGCGGTCGTGGGACAGGGGCCAGGTCCCGCGACCGTCATCTGCTGTGGATTCGGTCCCGTCACCTTCCTGCGGTTTTCTCCGGACGGTCGAGAATTGGAGCGCGTCTGCGTCTTCGGTGGCCCGGCGTTGTTCGACACCGACAACTACAACAAGGCGCGCTCGTTCCCCCTCACCGCGGGGATCGCCGCCTATAGCCCGGATGGAACCCGGATGGTGACCGCGGAAGGTCAGCGGGGCGCTCGAGTGTGGGACGCGGCGCTCCCGGGCAAGCCGATACCGACTGGCTTGGAAAATGCCAAGATTCCCGACGACCAGCGGCGAGCCGGGCTCGTGTCGGACCTTCGTGAGATGGAGACCCCGCTTCAAGTCCTGCAGGCTCCGGGCCGGGACTGGAGAGAGCAGGTACTGTGGACCGAGTTTTCCCCGGATGGTCGACGTCTTCTCACGGCGCACAAGAACGGTCACGTGAAGGTCTGGAACACGAGCTCGTGGAGCCTCGAGGCCGACTTCGCCTCGACACAGAGCGAGGTGCACGCGGCGGCATTTGCGCCCGACGGCAACTCCCTGGTCATCGGAGACGCCGATGGCGTCCTGCATGACTGGAGCTTGCCGCGCAGAGCCGAGGTCAAGACGATGCGGACCACGCTTGGCGCCGTCACGGCAGTCGCCTTCTCCCCTGACGGCAAGACGCTCGTCACCACCCACGCCCGCAACGCCAGTGCCGTCCGACCGGCCGATGGCCGGCAGGCCACCGAGCGAGGCCATTCGGCATCCGGCATGACTTACGGAGCCATGATCTGGAACACCGGCACCTGGCTCGGCGTGACCAGGCAGGGCTTCGGCGCCGCCGCGTTCTCCAAGGACGGGAAGGTCCTGGCGCTGGGTGGCGACAACGTCGAGCTGATCGATTCAGAATCACTGAAGCCGATGCGCACGGTCGAGCTCCCCTCGCTGACGCAAGGCGAAGTCTTGTCGCCGTCGATGAAGGGTGCGGATGCGGACAGGAAGGTCCCGGTGTCCGTCGTGGCGCTGGCGTTCTCACCCGATGGCGGCACGCTCGCGGCAGGATGCTGGGATGGAACCGTGCGCCTGGTGAAGGTGACCCCGGCGCATTGAACGGGGGACCTGTGCACACCCGCTGAGTGGCCGCGAGGTTTCGCCCTGCCCTGATGCAATGGCATCGAGGCCTCCGCCGGGATCACGCGCGCCCTCCCCGCGTGCTCGGCGGAGGAATCCGGATCGCGGCCGACGCCCGTAGTGATGGCTGGGCGCATCGGCAGCGCAGGGTGCGCGCCGGGAGCGCGCGGAGGCAAGGACGCCATGACCAACGACACCGGCCCGGAGACGCCGGCGGCGCAACCGGAAGACGATGCCGCGGCCGTCCCGAGCGCCGCGACCGCTCCAAGCACCGTGGCGCCTGGCGACGCGGTGCTCGCGAGCGTGCCCGTCGCTTCGGGCGTTGCGGTGGCTCCGGGCAAGCGGCCTCTGGTTCATCGCCATCACTGGCTGGTGCGGGTGACCCACTGGGCCAACGCGGTGCTGCTGGTGGGCATGATTGGCAGCGGGCTGCAGATCTACAATGCCTTCGGCCATTTCGGCCGGCGCGGCGGACCGTTCTTTCCCAACCCCTTCGACGGCAAGCCCTTCCCGCGCTGGGCGACGCTGGGCGGCTGGCTCGCGGGAGGGCTCAACTGGCACTTCGCGCTGGCCTGGCCGTTCGTGCTCACTGGCGCCGCCTACCTGCTCTACCTGGTGATCTCCGGCGAGTGGCGGTCGCTGCTCTTCCGGCCGCGCGACGTACCGCGCGCCATCGCCATGCAGCTCTATTACCTGCGCCTGCGCAAGCAGCACCCGCCGCAGGGCAAGCACAACGCGCTGCAGAAGGGCGCCTACAGCTTCATCCTGCTGCTGGGCATCCTCTCGGTGCTGTCCGGGTTCGCCATCTACAAGCCCGCGCAGCTCTCCTGGCTGACCGCCCTGTTCGGAGGCTACGAGCTGGCCCGCTACTGGCACTTCTGGGCGGTCTTCCTGTTCCTTGCCTTCACGCTGGTCCACGTGACCCTGGTCCTGGTGGTCGACCCGGCGTCGCTGCGCGCGATGATCACCGGCTGGTACCGGGGGAGGTTCCCGAGCCATGACTGACCGACGCCTGTCGCGCCGCGACCTCTTTCGCCTCGGCCTGGCGGCTGGACCCGCATCCCTGCTCGCCTCCTGCGGCTGGGACGGCGGACCGCACCTCGCGCCCAAGCTGCACGCCGTCTCGAAGGTCAACGATTGGGTGGGCGAGAAGCTGTTCCTGTCCGCGGACCGTCTCGCGCCGCAATACCCGCGGTCGCAGCGCACCGCGCCCCGCGACTTCCCGGCATACTCGATCTCCCATCCGTTGCCGGTGGTCGCGGACCCGGCGGCCTGGGCGCTCGAGGTCAAGGGGTTGGTGGCGCAGCCGCAGCGGCTGACGCTCGCCATGATCCAGGCGCTGCCGCGCGTCACCTACACGGTCAAGCATCACTGCGTCGAGGGCTGGACCGCGATCGCCACCTGGACCGGCGCGCCGCTCGCCGCCGTCGTCGCCATGGCGCAGCCCACGGATGCCGCGCGCTACATCCGCTTCGACAGCTTCGATCACGGCTACTTCAACGGCTGGGACCTGAAGAGCGCCATGCATCCGCAGTCGATCCTGGCCTACGCCTGGAACGATCGGCCCTTGACCCCCGCCCACGGCGCCCCGCTGCGGGTCTACGCGCCGATCAAGCTCGGCTACAAGCTCACCAAGTTCCTGACCGCCATGACCTTCACCGCCGAGCGGCCGGGCGGCTACTGGGAGAACCAGGGCTACCCGTGGCTGGGCGGGGTCTGAGGCCTCCCGGCGGTCCACTGGGGCGGCCGCGGCTTCAATCTCCCAACCCGAGCTTCGCGGCGACGGCGGCCAGCCGCCGGCTGGCTCGGCTTGCGGCAGGTTCCCTTCTCTGCGAGGCCCGAGAGCCTGCGTGTGGATGCACATCGGGTCAAGCCAGCCGGCTGACCGCCTCGGCCCCGGCGCCGCTTGCCGCCGCCGGCGGCGCCAGCGCCTGCCGCAGGCGCACCACCTCGCCGATGACGAGGGTGGCGGGGGAGGCGAGGCCGGCGGCGGCGGCGATCTCGGCGATGTCGCCGAGGGTGCCGGTGAGGACCCGCTCGTCCTCGCGGGTGCCGTTCTCGACGATGGCGGCCGGGGTGCCGGGCGGCTTGCCGTGGCGGGCGAGGAGGGCTGTGATCTCGCCGAGGCGGGCGGCGCCCATGAGGACCACGAGGGTCTCGGCGCGGGCGAGGGCTGCCCAGTCGAGGCGGTCGGCGCCGGCGCAGTGGCCGGTCACCACCGCGAAGCTGGCGGCGACGCCGCGCTGGGTGAGCGGGATGCCGGCCAGCCCGGGGACCGCCACCGCGCTGGTGACGCCGGGCACCGCTTCCCAGGCCACGCCGGCGGCGGCGCAGGCCAGGGCCTCCTCGCCGCCGCGCCCGAAGACGAAGGGATCGCCACCCTTGAGCCGCACCACGACGCGGCCGGCGCGCGCCTGGCGCACCAGCAGGGCGTCGATCTCCTGCTGGCGCAGCGCCTGCCGGCCGGGGCTCTTGCCGGCATAGACGCGCCGCGCGGCGGGCGGCGCCTCCGCCAGCAGGCGAGCGTCGACCAGGCGGTCGTAGACCACGACGTCCGCCTGCCGCAGGCACCGCAGGCCCCGCACGGTGATCAGCTCGGGATCGCCGGGACCCGCTCCCACCAGGTAGACGATGCCGCCGCCGCGGTTGCCGCCCGGTCTCATTCGGCTCCTTCCGCGGCTGCCGCCGGCGGCTCGACGCCGAGGATCTCCGCGAAGCGCCACCTGGCGCCGGTCTCGTCGCCGCGGCGCAGCAGCTCCAGGGCATCGGAGTCGACGAGGGCGTACCAGAGCTCGCGCCGCAGCGCCAGGTCCGGCTGGCGCGCCGCCAGCGCGGCGCGCACCGAGCCGGCGAGAGCGAGGAAGCGTGCGTGCTGGTGCCCGAGCTCGCCTTCGAGCCACTGGCGCAGGCGCACCGCCAGCGCCGGCGCCCGCCCGGCGGTCGAGATGGCGACCGACAGGGCGCCGCGCCGGACCACGGCGGGCGCGATGAAGCTGCAGCGCGGCGGGTCGTCGATGCTGTTCAGCGGCATGCCGCGCCGCGTCGCCTCGCGCCAGACGGCCTCGCGCTCCGCGGGCTCGTCGCCGGCGGCGATCGCCAGGAAGGCGCCGGCCAGGTCGCCGGCGCGGTACGGACGCCGCCGCAGGCGCACGTCGCCGCGGCTTGCCAGGGCCTCGATCGCGGGACCCGGCCGGGCCGCCACCACGATGACGCGCGCGCCGGCGGCCCGCAGCTCCCGCGCCTTGCCCGCCGCCAGCTCGCCGCCTCCCACGACCACGCAGCGGCGCCCGCGCAGGTCGAGGAACACCGGGTAGGACCAGGGCGCCGCGGCTGGTGCCGTGCTTGCCACGTCCGCGTCCCTCCTCAGATCTCGACGCCCAGCCCGGTGACCTCGACGCCGTCGCGGCTCACCTCGAGGGTCACCTGGCAGCGGTCGGTGTCGAGCTGCAGCCGGAAGACGCCGGGAGCCTGGGCGCTCACCGCGAGCGCGGCGATACGCTGGCCGGCGAGGGCCGCCAGGGCACGGCTGGACGCCGCCGCCGAGCGCCGCAGCGCCGCCCCGGCAGGGGTGCGAAAGAACAGGCGCAGCAACGCCGCCTCGTGCTGCGCGCCGTGGAGGCGCCGCGCCCGGCCCGTGGCGAGCGACATCTCGAGCACCCGCTGCAACGCCGCGGTCAGCGCCGGCGCCACCTCGCCGCCGGCCACCGCCGCCGCCAGCTCCTCGTAGAGGGCGCGCGCCCGCGGGTCGTGCACCGCGCCGGCCACCGCCGCGATCTCCTCGAGCACCAGCTCGCGCTCGGCCGGCTCGACCGGCAGGGCCGTGCTCGCCGGCGCCGCTGCCGTCTCCGTCTCGGTCTCCGTCTCGGTCTCCGTCACCGCTCGGCTCCGCCGCCGTGCAGCATCGCTTCCAGCTCGTGCTCGAGACCCCCGGTCTCGAGGGGGCAGTGGATGCCGCACTCTTTCGGGGCGTTCTTCTCCCACCACCACCGGCCCGCTCGCGGGTCCTCGCCGTCGCCGGTCGGGCGCGTGCACGGCGTGCAGCCGATGCTGGTGTAGCCCCGCGCGTAGAGCGGGTGCACCGGCACGTCGTGGGCGCGGTTGTAGTCCCAGACCTCCTCGGCGGTCCAGTCGGCCAGCGGATTGATCTTCGCCAGCCCGCCATGGTCGTGATCGATCTCGATCTTGCGGATGTTGGCGCGGCTCGCCCACTGGTCGCGGCGCAGCCCGGTCACCCAGGCGTCGAGGGTGTCGAGTGCGCCGCGGATCGGCTCCACCTTGCGCACGCTGCAGCAGAGCAGGCGGGCCTCGACCGAGCGCCGGAAGAGGTTCGGGCCGAAGTGGGTGGTCATCCGCTCGAGCTTGCGCGCCTCGGGGACGTGGACCTCGACCGCCGCGCCGTAGCGCTCGCGCACCTGCTCCATGATCTCGTAGGTCTCCTGCGGCAGGCGCCCGGTGTCGACGGTGAACAGCCGCACCGCGGGATCGATGCGCCATGCCATGTCGAAGAGCGCCATGCCCTCGGCCTGGAAGCTGGTGCAGATGGCGAGGCGCTGCCGCCAGCGCGCCATCGCCCACTCGAGCACCTCCTCGGGGGTGGCGGCGTCGAAGTCGTTGGCCAGCTGGCCGGCTTCGAACTCGTCGAGCAGGTCGCGGGGCGCGCCGGGCGCCGCCGCGGCGACCTGCAACAGGGGCTCATGGATCATCGCGCGAGGACCTCCGCCGGCACGCCGGCGATGTCGATCAGCTGTTCGTCGCTGTGACGGATGAAGAACTGCTGGATGGGCTCTCCCGGCTGGCGGCCGTCGAGCCAGGCGCGGCACAACCGCTCGATCGCCAGGTGCACCACGTCGCCCGGGACCCGGCGCAGCACCGGCCGGCCGATCGCCGCGCCGCGCGCCAGGCCGCCGCGCAGGAACAGGTCGTAGCCTTGCAGCCGCTCGCCGGCCGCGCCGCGCTCGCGCAGGGTCGTGCCCTGCAGGCCGATGTCGCCGATCCAGTGGTGCGCGCAGGCGTGCGGGCAGCCGTCGAGGTTCAAGCGCAGCTCGCCGAGGGCCGCGGCCTGCTCGCCGAACGCGGTTTCCAGGTGGTCGACGATCTGCCGCAGGCGGCCCTTGGTCTCGGCCACGGTGAAGTTGCAGAACGGGTTGCCGGTGCAGGCGATCGCCAGCCGCCGCAGGTTGCCGGCGGCGAACGGGAAGCCGATCGCCGCCACCCGCCGGACGATCTCCGGCACCCGCTCGGCCGGCAGGTTGGCGAGGATGAAGTTCTGCCGCCGGGTGAGGCGGATCTCCACCTCATCCTGTCGCCCGTGGCCGCTCTCCCGGCCCCCCTCCCGATCCGAGACCTCGGCGGCGAGATCGGCGAGCCGCAGCATCTGCTCGCCGTTCATCAGCCCCAGGTAGACCGGGAAGCCGGCGTAGGCCAGCCCCTCCTGGCGCTGCGCGTGGACGCCGGCGTGGTCGGCCTCGTCGGCAGGCGCCGCGGGTGCGGCGCCGTCGAGCAGCGGGCGGCCCAGGCGCGCCTCGACCCGTTCCCGGAAGCGCCGCGGACCGAGGTCGTCGATCATGAACTTGAGGCGGGCGCGGGCCCGCGACAGCCGGTAGCGCCGGTCCTCGCGCCAGACGTCGAGGATGGCGCGCAGCACGTCGATCGCCTCGGGCGCCGGCACGAACACCCCCAGGTCGTCGGCGAGGCGCGGCCAGGTGGAGAGGCCGCCGCCCACCTTGACGGCGAAGCCGGGCTGCCCGGAGCGGAACGTGCCGAGCAGGGCGATGCAGTGCATCTCCGGCGCGTTGCACTGGTGCGCGCACGCCGAGATGGTGATCTTGTGCTTGCGCGGCAGGTCCGAGTACTCGCGGTGCCGGATGAAGAAGTCGGCAGCCTCCGCCAGCAGCTCGCGGCAGTCGAAGAGCTCGTCGCGGTCGAGGCCCGCCACCGGGCAGCCGGTGATGTTGCGCACGTTGTCGCCGCAGGCGCCGGTGGTGGTCAGGCCGGCCGCGGCCAGGGTGGCGAGCACCTCCGGCAGGCGGCCCATCTCGAGCCAGTGGAGCTGGATGTTCTGCCGGGTGGTGAGCTCGCCGTGGCCGCGGCCGAAGCGCTGGGCGATCTCGCCGATGGTGCGCAGCCCGCGCGGGGTGAGGCGGCCGCCCGGGACCTTGACCCGCATCATGAAGTGGCCGAGCTTCGGCTTGTCGTGGTACAGGCCGTACCACTGCAAGCGCACCATGTCCTCTTCCGGCACCGCCTCGTAGCCGGCGGCGATCATCGCCGGCAGGTCGTCGAGGACCGCCAGGCCGCCCTTCTCGTGCTTCAGGCGCTCGACGAAGTTGCGCTTGCGCACCAGCTCCCAGTCGGGCTCGATCTCGGGGGCTTTGGGCATCGACTGCTTCTCCTGGGTGCTACCTCATTTGGACCGCGCACTGCCCGCGCGGTTGCCTGCGGCGTCCGCCGTGCCAATCGCCGGCAATCGCCGGCCGAGGCGGCCACCGCGGCCGGGGCCATCCGTGCGGGCCGAGTGCCGCCGTCTCAGGGAACGCGTGCCGGCGCCGGCTGGCGGCGGGCCGTGCCATCGCACGGCGGGTGAAAGAGGCTGAAGGATCTGGGAGCGGGCGTGGGCGCGAAGCTGCCGCTCACACCCGCCGGGTACAGGTGCAAGAGCGGGGGTGCTGGCGGGAATGGAGGCTGGGCATCGTGGTCCGGTCCATTTGTGAGTGAGTTTATCATCTTTCTATAACCGTAGTGCAACCCCCCTTGGAACCGGAGACAAGGTGCACGACCGGGACAAGCGGCGGCCATCCGGGCGAGGAGAGGCCTTCGGATATGATGAAGGGCCCTTTATGCTCCGCCTGCGGTTTGCCATCGGCGACGAGAATCGTCTCTTTCCCTTGACCGGTGGACGGGTGCGGCTGGGCCGCGGCGGCGACAACGACATCGTGCTCGCCGACGTGTCGGTCTCCCGCAACCACGCCGAGATCCGGCGGGGGCCCGACGGCTGGCACATCCACGACCTGCGCAGCACCAACGGCGTCGAGGTCAACCGCGTGCCGGTGCGCTCGGCGCCGCTGCGTCCCGGCGACCGCATCACCGTCGGCGTGTTCGAGCTCGACGTCGAGTCGGTGCCGCCGGCGCCGCCGCCGGTTGCCGTCGCGACGCCCCCCGCCATGCCCGCCGCGCCCGGCCGGCAGCCCGGCGAGGAGCCGCCGGCGGCGAGCGAGATCCCTGGCCTCGCCAATGCCACCATCGTGCGGCCGCTCGCGGACCTCACGGCGGCGCTCGGTCTGCCAGCGGGCCCGGTGGTTCCGGGCGCGGGCTCGGCGGGCGCGGCCCCCCTGGCGGCGGCGGAGGACAACGCCAACCGGATGCTGAGCTTCCTGGCCCGCCTGGCCCGCGTCCTGCTGGTCGCCGACTCGGTCGACGACGTGCTGGTGCGCGTGCTCGACATCCTCTTCGAGGCGCTGCCGGTCGACCGCGGCTTCATCCTGCTCTCCGACGCCTCCTCCGACCTGGTGTGCGAGGCCGCGCGCTTCAAGGACCGCGTGGAGCTCCGCCCGTCGATGGAGGTGCCGGTGTCGCGGACGATGCTGCGGGCGGTGATGCGGGAGCGGGTGGCGCTGGTCACCCTCGACGCGCTGTCGGACCAGCGGCTGAGCGGCGGCGAATCGATCCGCCTGCACCAGATCCGCTCCGCGATGTGCACGCCCCTCTGGTCAGGCGAGCACATCATCGGGGTGGTGCAGGTCGACTCTCCCTTCCACGTCGGCGCCTTCGGCGAGCGCGAGGTGGACTTCCTCGCCACCATCGCCAATTATGCGGCGGTCGCGATCGAGCGCCTCCGCTACGCCGCCAAGGCCGAGTTCGAGAAACAGGTGCGCACGCGGCTCGAGCGCTACCATTCGCCGGCGCTGATCGAGGAGGTGCTGCGCCAGGGAGCGGGCGGCACCGAGGAGGGCATCCGCCAGCTGCGCGCCGCCGAGGCGACGGTGCTGTTCGCCGACCTGGTCGGCTTCACGGCTTTTGCGGAGGACTCGACGCCGGAGCAGGCCGCGGAGCTCCTGAACGCCTTTCTCAACCTGTCGGTCGAGGCGATCTTTGCCGCCGGCGGCACTCTCGACAAGTTCATCGGCGACTGCGTGATGGCGTTCTTCGGTGCGCCGATGCCGCAACCCGATCATGCCGAGCGCGCGGTGCGCGCCGCGGTCGAGATCCAGCGCAGCCTACGGGTCTGGAACGAGGATCGCGCCGCGCAGGGGCTGCCGGGCTTCGCCGCCCGGGTCGCCTTGAACAGCGGCCCGGTGGTGGTGGGCGACATCGGCAGCGCGCGCCGCGTCGACTACACGGTGCTCGGCAACACGGTCAACGTCGCGGCCCGTCTCGAGGCGCTGGTCGCGGGTCCCGGCGAGGTCGTGGTCGGACCGGAGACCCACCGCCTGCTCGCCGGCGCCATCCCCACCGAGCCGCTGGGCGAGTTCCAGCTCAAGGGCCTGCAACAGAAGATCATCGCCCATCGCGTGACGGGCTAGACCGAGCGAGAGGGAGCCGGACCGGCGCGTTACTTCGCCGCTACCGTCGTCGTGCGGGACGAGGCGCGGGAGCGTGCGCGCGAGCGAGAGCGGGTGGCGGAGGAGCGGTGCTTCGCCGCCGTTGCCGCCGTCGTCCTGGCATGGGCGTTGGCGACGGCGCCGGCCTGCTGGCCATGGTGGGCGGCACGGCGGCTGCGGCGGATGTCGATGCTGCCGGAGCTGGCCGAGGCCACCGCGGATCGTCCCGCCTGCCGAGAGCGCCAGCTGCGCCGGGCGACCGCGGCCTGCGTGATGCGGTACCGGCCGGTGCGGGCGGAGCGGCCCAGGTGGACCCGGCCGTGACGGGTCGCCGGCTCGCCGTCCTCGAAGGAGGCGAAGGACGCCTCGGGTCCCGACAGCGTCTCCCCATGCGCGACTGCCAGCGCCGCGACTCGCACGACGCCGTTCGGGTCGCCGATCGGCCCGGGCAGCAACAGCGGGTCGGGGAACACCGCGACGTGGTAGTGGGGTGGCCAGCGCTCGCGAATCGCCTCGATCATGCCCTCGCTCTCGAGAGCCAGCAGGGTGCTCTCGAGCCACTGCCGGCAGCCGTGCCGGTCGCTACGCCGCAGGTCCATCGCCATGCCGGTAGGATGCACCGAGATCGGCGAGGCGTTCCAGGGTTGGCGGGAGATCGGGCGGACCAGGCTGGTGACCACCAGCGGCTCACCGCATGCGGCATGGTAGGCGCTCGACAGCTGCTCGAGGAAGGTCTTGACCTCCGGGCGCGCGTACGGGAAGGACACCTCGCCGGCGGCCAGCTGGAAGTCGTCGTTGCCGTGGACCGCGACGAGGATGCCGCTCCCGACCGACTGCACCACCTCCTGCGTGGTGCGCAGGTAGGAGTAGCCATGCTGCTGGGCGACCAGGTTCTGCCGCACCAGCGACTCGTGCGAGCCGTAGAGGCTCTGCGCCGCCGCCGGAGCGGCCGCGACCGGAGCGATCAGGACGATGAAGAAGGCGAGGGCGATCAGGGCGAGCTGGGAGGGGAGGTCGAGGCCACGGCGGGAGGCGCTCTGGCAGATCATGGGCGTACGGAAGCTCCTCACGAAGAAAGCGGCCCAAGCGGCCCAGTAAAACTTGCACGACCACGCGACAGCTGAATCGGGTTTGAAGAGTAGCATAGAACCGGCGTCAAGAGTCAAATTCTCCTGTCAGGATGCCTATTTATGGTTCCACAGTGGGTGCCGTTCCCTTCCCCCCGGGGGGTTCCTACCCTCTGAGCCCGTATGGGTGAGGGGTCCAGGGCAATGGGGCCGTGTCGGAGGACATCGACCCCTCGCCCATACGGGCTCAGAGGGTAGGAACCCCCCGGGGGGAAGGGAACCCCCCTCCGCATCTCAGGGAATTTCATTTCAGGCGCCGATGGTGAGGTGGCCGGCGCGGCGGGCGTCGGGCTCGGTGCCGTGGCCCTTGTAGAGCTCGAGGACCTCGTCGGTCGGGCCGTCGGCGAGCAGCCTGCCGGCGTCGAGCCAGACGGCGCGGGCGCAGTTGTGGCGGATCGCCTCGGCGCTGTGGGAGACCATCAGCACGGTGGTGCCGGCTGCGTGGAAACGGCGCAGGCGGTCCTCGCACTTGGCGGTGAAGGAGGCGTCGCCGACCGCCAGCACCTCGTCGAGGATCATGATGTCGGGCAGCCAGGCGGTGGCGACCGCGAAGCCGAGCCTGGCGAGCATGCCGCTGGAGTAGTTGCGGATCGGGGCGCGCACGAAGTCTCCGAGGCCGCTGAACTCCACGATCTCGTCGATCGCGTCCGCCACCTCGCGGCGCGAGTGACCGAGCAGCAGGGCATTGAGGTAGATGTTCTCGAAGCCGGTCAGCTCGCGGTCGAAGCCGGTGCCGAGCTCGAGGATGGGAGACAGCCTGCCGCGCACCGTGGCCACGCCGGCGGTGGGCTTCAGCACCTGCGAGATGACCTTGAGCAGCGTGCTCTTGCCGGCGCCGTTGCGGCCGACGATGCCGACGGTCTCGCCGCAGTGGATGGTCAAAGCGACGTCGCGCAGCGCCCAGAGCTGCTCGTAGGCGAGCGACCCCTTCATGAAGTGGATCGCGTACTCCTTGAAGGACCGGATGCGCTGCTTGGCCAGGCGGTAGCAGAGCGACACGCCGCGCAGCTCGATCCGCGGCTCGGCCGCGGCCGGCAGCGGCGGCCGTCGGGCCTGCGCCTGGGCCTGGGAGGTCTCCATGGGAGAGCGCAGGTCGCGGCTCTACTTGCGGCGCTGCTCGCTGGACTTGAAGAAGTCGCCCAGCGAGCCGAAGCTGGCGGGCTGCTGCTGGCCGGCGTTTGCCGGCTCGCGGGGCTCGCGGGGCTCCCGGGGCTCTCGTGGCTCGCGGGGCTCTCGGGAGCCGCGGGAGTCACGGGAGTCGCGAGGCTCGCGCACCTCCCGAGGGGGGCGCGCCTCCCGGGACGGCGCCTGCTCCGCCGGCTCGTGGTCGTCGCCCGTCCCTGCCTGGGCCATGGAGAGCGAGATGCGGCGCTTGACCGGATCGACGTTGAGCACCCGCACCTTGACGTCCTGGCCGATCTGCGCCGCCTCGCGCGCGTGGTTCAGGCGCCGCCCCGCGCCAAGCTCGCTGACGTGGACCAGCCCCTCGAGGCCGGGGGAGAGCTCGACGAAGGCGCCGAAGGACTCGAGGCGCATCACCCGTCCCGGCACGACCGCGCCTTCGGGGAAACGGTCCGCGGCATCCCGCCAGGGATCGCGCTCGAGGGCGCGCCGCGACAGCGAGATGCGCTCGGGGCGCTTCTCGTCCTTCCCCTTCTCGATCTTGATCACCTGCACCTCGATCTCCTGGCCCACCGACAGCGCCTCGCGCGGATCCGCCAGCCGCGAGTAGCCGATCTCGCTGACGTGCAGCAGGCCCTCCAGGCCGCCCAGGTCGACGAACGCGCCGTAGGTGGTCAGCGAGGTGATCCGGCCCTTCAGCACGGCGCCGATCTGCAGCCGGGCGCGCAGCTCGGCGGCCTTCGCCTGGGCCTCCTCCTCGAGCAGGGCCCGGCGGGAGAGCACGATGTCGGGGCGGCGGTTGCGCCCGCCCTCCTCGATGCGCGAGACCTTGAACTTCAGGCGCTGGCCGATGAACTGCTGGGGGTTCTCGACGTAGCGCAGGTCGAGCTGCGACAGCGGGCAGAAGGCGCGCATGCCGTAGACCTGGACCTCGGCGCCGCCCTTGTTGATGCCGGTGACCAGGCCTTCGACCGGCATGCCGTACTGGAAGGCCTGGCGCAGCTCGTTCGCCACCTCCTGGTGCCCGCCACGGCCGCCGGATGCCTTCTTGCGCAGCACGACGACGCCGCTCTCGGGGTCGATGGCGGTGACGATGGCATCGAGGCTGTCGCCCACCTTGACGGTGAGCTGTCCCTCGGCGTCGCGCAGCTGGGCGGCCTCGATCATCCCTTCGGACTTGGTGCCGAGATCGACGAAGACCTGGTCGCCGGTGATGGAGAGGACCTTGCCGCTGACCTTCTGGCCGACGTTCGGAGTTGCCGGGACCCCTGAGGAGGCGGCGGCGCCGGCGGCTGCTCCCGCGGTGGCGCCGGCGGTCTCGGGCGCGCCGGCCCGCTCCGCGCCGCTCTTGCCCTGCTCGAACTCGGCCAGGATCTCGGCGAAGTCCCGCTTCTCCGGCGGCGGCTCGGTGGCGGCCGGTGCGGGCTGCGGCTCCGCGGCGGCGGCCGGCTGCGATTGCGGCTCGGCGGTGGCCTGCGACGGCCGCGGCTCATGCGTTTCGGGCGCCTCCTGAGCGAGTTGCTGTTGCTCCTCCTCCTGGTGGTCGGTACCCTGGGGCTCGTGCGAGGGGTGGTGCTGCTCTGCCATGATCGATCTCACTTTCGGGTCGGGGGGGGATGATTCGGCGCCTCAGCTTACCTGGAAACCATGGCGGGTGGCGATCCGATTCCGGGCGCCCACCCGGCGCGCTCCAAGCCGGGCGAAACTATCATGCCGGTAGGACCGGCATCGCCGCGGCTCGCGGCCTCGGGAGGACCGCGGAGGCGAGGATTCTACAGCGTGCGCGAGCGGGGCCCGCATCGGGCGCGGCGCTTGCGGGCCGGCAGCCGGGGCACTAGAGTCGAGCCAGGTTGAGACCGGGGACTGGAGAGGCACTGCCAATGAGAGAGGAGAAGTCCGTACGCGCGGGCCTGGCCGCGACGGCGGCCGTCCTGCTGCTCGCCGCTGCCCACGCGGCTGGCGCCGGCGAGGCCGGCACAGCCGGGACCGGCGCGGCGGCGGCCGGCGCGCCGCAGGCGCTGGACGCACCGCAGGCGCCGCTCGCACCGCTCGCACCGCTTGCCGATGGGCGCGAGAGCCATCTTGCCGACCTGCTGATGCTGACCCATGGCGGCCAGAACGCCGAGGCCTACTGGTCTCCGGACAGCCGGCAGCTGATCTTCCAGTCGACCCGGCCGCCGTTCGAGTGCGACCAGATCTTCCGCATGCCGGCCGACGGCAGTGGCGCGCCGGCCCTGGTCTCGACCGGCAAGGGGAGAACCACCTGCTCCTACTTCATGCCCGACGGCCAGCGCGTGCTGTACTCCTCCACCCATGCCGCCGGTGACGCCTGCCCGCCTGCCGCCGATCGCTCGCGCGGCTACGTCTGGGCGGTCTATCCGACCTACGACATCTGGACGGCGCGGCCGGACGGCTCGGACCTGCGGCGCCTGACCGACAATCACGCCTACGACGCCGAGACCACGGTCTGCAACCGCGACGGCTCGCTGATCTTCACCTCCGACCGCGACGGCGACCTGGACCTCTACCGCATGGACGCGGACGGCAGCCACGTCCGGCGGCTGACCTCGGCGCCGGGATACGACGGCGGCGCTTTCTTCTCGCCGGACTGCAAGAAGATCGTCTGGCGCGCCTCTCGCCCGCAGGGAGCCGAGCTCGAGGACTACCGGCGGCTGCTGGTCCAGGGCCTGGTGCGGCCGGGGAAGCTCGAGATCTGGGTGGCCAACGCCGACGGCAGCGACGCACGCCAGCTGACCTATCTCGACGCCGCCTCGTTCGCCCCTTCGTTCTTTCCCTCCGGCGACCGGGTGATCTTCTCTTCCAACTATGGCGACCCGCAGGGGCGGGAGTTCGAGCTCTGGGCGGTCAACCTCGACGGCAGCGGCCTCGAACGCATCACCTGGTCGCCCGGCTTCGACGGCTTCCCGATGTTCTCCCCCGACGGCACGCGTCTCTCCTTCTCCTCCAACCGCGGCCAGAGCCGGCCGCACGAGACCAACGTCTTCGTGGCGCGGTGGGTGGATCGCCCGGCGGCGGCGGCCGCCGCTGCCGCGGTGCCGGCTGCCACGGTGCCGGCTGCGACGGCGCCCGCCGGCGCGGCGCCCGCGGCATCCGCCACCGGCCCGGATGGCGTGCTGGTCGCCCTGCTGCCGGCCGACACGCTCATCGCCGGCCGCTTCAGGGACGAGGTGCGCTGGCTGGCCGACCCCGCACGCGAAGGGCGTGGCATCGGCAGCGCCGGCCTCGACGCCTCGGCGCACTGGTTGGCCGAGCGCTTCCGCGAGATCGGCGCGGCACCGGCGGGCGCCCCGGCGGCCCCCGCGACCCATGCCGCCGCCGCTGGCGGCGTGCCAGGCGACGGCTACTTCCAGCCCTTCGACGTGGTGGTGGCGCTCGACGTGGGGCCCGGCACCGCCGTGAGCCTCGACGGCGCCACGCTGGCGCGCGCGAGCTTCCAGCCCGCGGGCTTCTCGGCGTCGACCTCCGGCGTGGCCGGCGCCGCCGCTCCGGCCCCGGAGGTCGACGCCGAGGTGGTGGCCGCCGGCTACGGCATCACCTCCCCCGAGCTCGGCGTCGACGACTACCGCGGCATCGATGCGCGCGGCAAGATCGTGGCGGTGCGCCGCTTCACGCCGCGCGACGGCCCGCTCGCCGCGCCCGAAGCCGCGCGGCGCTTCGGCGACCTGCGCCACAAGGCATACACCGCGCGCGAGCACGGCGCGCGCGGCCTGATCGTGGTCGACCTGCCGGCGCCCGCCACGGGGCTTCCCGACGATGCGCCGCTGCCCCTGCCGGAGGCCGATGCGGCGGCCGGCGCCGGCGATGCCGGCATCCCCGTGCTGGTGGTGACGCGCGCGGCGGGCGCCCGGCTGTTCGATGCCGCGGCAGGGCCGCACCGGGCGTCGCTGGCGGTCGAGCTCAGCCGCCGCACCCGGCCGGCGGCCAACGTCGTGGGCGTGCTGCGCGCCGGCGCTCCCGACCGGCTGCCGGGAGCGGTGGTGGTGGGCGCGCACTACGACCACCTCGGCATGGGCGGCCACGGATCGCTGGCGCCCGATGCGCACGAGGCTCACCTGGGCGCCGACGACAACGCCTCGGGGACCGCGGCGCTGCTCGAGGTGGCCCGCATCCTGGCGGCGCACCGCGAGAGCCTACGACGCGACGTCTACCTCGTTGCCTTCTCCGGCGAAGAAGAGGGGACGCTCGGCTCGACCGCCTTCACCCGCCAGCCGCCGGACGGCCTGCGGCTGGCCGACGTGGTGGCGATGCTCAACATGGACATGGTCGGCCGGCTGCGCGGCAACCAGCTCAGCGTGCTGGGAGGCGAGACCGCCGGCGAGTGGCGCCAGCTGGTCCCGCCGGCGTGTGCGCGGGCGCTGATCGGTTGCACCCTGGGCGGCGACGGGTACGGTCCCTCCGACCACAGCCCGTTCTACGCCGCGGGGGTGCCGGTGCTGCATTTCTTCACCGGCGCGCACGAGGACTACCACAAGCCGAGCGACACGTCCGACAAGATCAACGCCATCGGCGGCGCCCGCGTCGCCATGCTGGTGGCCGACGTCGCGCGCGAGGCGTCCGCGCGGCCGGCGCGCCTCACCTACAAGGCCGCGCCGGCGCCGGCCCCGGCCGGGGACGTGCGCTCGTACGGCGCCTCGCTGGGGACGGTGCCCGACTACGCCGGCGATGGACGCCCCGGAGTGCTGATCGGCGGCGTCCGCCCGGAGGGAGCGGCGGAGCGGGCCGGCATCCGGCGCGGCGACCTCCTGGTCGAGCTCGCCGGCACGCCGATCCGCGACATCTACGACTTCATGTACGTCTTGCAGCGCTCGAAGCCCGGCGACACCGTCCGGGCCGTCGTGGACCGCGGCGGCCAGCGCCTCGAGCTCACCGTCACCCTGGGCGCCAGCCAGCGGCCGCGCTGACCTGCCTCAGGGGATCAGCAGCACCTTGCCGGAGGTCTGGCGCCCTTCGAGGGCGCGGTGGGCGTCGGCGGCGCTGCGAAGTGGGAACTCGGCGCCGATGCGGACCTCGAGCTTGCCGGCGGCGAGCCAGCCGAAGAGGTCGCCCGCGCGGGCGGCGAGCTCCTCGCGGGTGGCCATGTAGTGGAACAGGGTGGGACGGGTGAGGAAGAGCGATCCCATGGCCGCGAGCCTGCCGACGTCGAGCGGCGGCACCGCGCCGCTCGACTGGCCGAACGCCACCATCATGCCGCGCGGCACCAGGCAGGCCAGTCCCTTGTCGAAAGTGGTGCGCCCGACGCCGTCGTAGACCACCTGCACGCCGCTGCCGCCGGTGGCGCGCTTGACCTCGGCCTCGAAGTCCTGCCGAGTGTAGAGGATCACCTCGTCGGCGCCGGACTGGCGGGCCAGCTCGGCCTTCTCCTCGGTGGAGACGGTGGCGAAGACGCGGGCGCCGCGCAGCTTGGCGATCTGGCACAGCAGCTGGCCGACGCCCCCGGCGCCGGCGTGGACCAGGCAGGCGTCGCCCGGGCCGAGCGGGCGCGTGCTGCAGGCGAGATAGTGCGCGGTCATGCCCTGCAGCATCACCGCAGCCCCTTGACGGGTGCTGACGCCGTCGGGCAGCTTCACCAGCCGCGCCGCCGGCACGGCGGCCTGCTCGGCATAGCCCCCTTGGATGCCGCAGTAGGCGACGCGGTCGCCCACCGCCACCTCGGACACTCCGTCGCCGATCGCCGTCACCGTTCCCGCCGCCTCCTGCCCCAGGGTGAAAGGCGGCGGCGTCGGCAGCTTGTAGAAGCCGGTGCGGTGGTAGACGTCGATGAAGTTCAGCCCGGAGGCTTCGATCCGCACGACCGCCTGTCCCGGCCCCGCCCGCGGGTCGTCCACCTCTTCGTAGACCAGCGCCTCCGGCCCGCCGAACTGATGAACCCGCACCGCATGCATCGCGCATCCCTCCCCGGCCGGCTGACCCTGCGGGCCGCCCGCTCGCCGCGCGCGATTATCCCATGCCGGGGGGCGGCCGGCGCGCGCGGCGGCGGACCCAAGAGTAGAAGGCGGGAGCGGCGGGACTGCCCGCTCCCAGGTGTGGCTTCGCCGCGGCCGCGACGAGCCGGAATTGCGTGCATGCTTCGACGCTGTGCCAGTACGTAAGGGTCACCGAGGTGGCGGCCCCGGCGCCTCAATGGCCGTGCGGGCGGTGCGTCGTGACATGCCTTCCCGGAAGGTTGGCGCGGCCGTTCGGGTCGAGGCCGCCGTTGTTGTCGCCGGAGTTACCCGGAGGCGGCGCAGCGCTGGCGCCGCCGTTCGGATGGAGAATAGGCCCTTCGCCGATCCAGGCTTGGCGAACCATGCGAAGCAGCAGCCCGTCGAGGGACCAGGAGATGGTGGAGAGCAGGCCGCCGCCGTCATGGGCGGCCGTGCGGGGACTCGGTAGGCCGGAGGCTTGGAGGGAGGCGGGGACGGCGAGGGCGGCCACCAGGAGGAAGGTCGCGAGGAGGCGTGAGCGACGGTACATGGTACGGCTCCTTTCACGGCGGCTGCGCCTCGGCAGCCGGAACGGCCGCGAGCGAGCCGCCTTGGAATTGCAGTGTCCCGAAACGACACTTTGTTGTCAGATTGAGAAATGAGATACCGCGCGAGCCACGAAACACATGCCAGGAAGGATGGGTCCTGGCGCCCGGTCGCCCGGAGCCGGGTTGCCGGGCGACTGCCGCGACGGTCACCCCGGTCCGGCCGACCCTAGCCGAACGATCGGGCGGTGGGGCCTCTCCCGCGCGAGCAGGGAGGCCAGCTGCCGGGCCAGTTCGACGGTCAGCCGCTCCTCCTCGCAGGCGTGCTGGAACAGCAGGAGGGCAGCCATGGCTTCGCGGTGCACCTCCCGCGACGAGAAGACCGGCAGGATGTCGAGGGCCAGCTGCTTCAGCTCGGGGATGCAGCCTTCCTGGGCATAGAGGATCGCCAGGTCCAGCGACACCAGGGCGGCGTCGTAACCCATGTCGAGATCCAGGAACTCCCGCTGCACCTCCTTGAAAGCCTGTTCCGCCGGCCCCCGCAAGCCGCTGCCGAGAGCCACCCGCCCTTCCGCCCAGCGCAGGCGTACGAGGTCGAGATCGTTGCCCAGGCGAAGCGCCAACTCCTTCACCTCGGGGAGCAGCGCCGCCGCCTCTTCGCTCTTCCCAGCGGCGGGCAGGAACCAGACCATGTTGTGCCGCAGGCAGAGGACCAGCCGCGGGTCCCGCTCCTCGACGACCAAGGGCGCGGCTTCGCGGAGCACCGCGATCGCCTGCTCCACGTCTCCCATCTGCTCCAGGGTGTATGCCCTGTTGACCAGCGCGCGGCCGGCGAGGTGGAGGTCGCGAATCTCCGCGTCCTCGCTGGTGTAGGTCGTTATGACCCTTTCGAGCAGCTCCAGTGCCGCGCCGAACCGCCGCTCCTCTCTTCGCAGCGACGCTTCCAGGTCGAGGATCTCCGCCTCGACGCGCGGGTTGCCGCTGCCGCTGCGGCGCAGGTAGGAGTGGGCTTCGTGGAAGGCGTCGGCGGCGCTTTGCAGCTCGCCTACCACGCGGCGGGCGTTACCGAGATAGGCAAATGCGAGCGCGCGGAGGTCCATCACCCAGTCACGGTGGTAGGCCTCGCCGAGATGGGCCGTGATCTTCACCGCCAGGAAGGCGAGCTGCACGGCGAGATCGGGGCGGTGGAGGGTCGCCTCGAGGCTCTTGCGCAGCAGCAGGCGGCAGAGTGCCCAGGTCTGCAAGCCGCCGTCTTCCTCCACCTGCCGCAGCTGCTGGTCGTAGGGCAGCGGTTGCAGCCGCTGCCAGAGGTCGGGGGCGTCGAGCCCTTCCATGACGACGACCATCTCGTCCCAGTGGCCGACCTCCTGCTTGAGCCGCTGCAGCTCCTGGTGGATCTCCCGGCAACCGGCGCAGACCGCGACCAGGTGAGGGATGACGAGCTGCTGGATCTCTTCGACTCCGATGCGGCCGGTGGCCAGCTTCGCCAGGGTGATCAGCGACAGATGCCGATCCGCCATCGCCCCTCCTTACCATGCGAACCATGCGAAGAAACGGACCGCCCTCTGCGGGCTCGGAATGCGCCGCCGGGATGCGACGGCGGCGCAGACGCAGGGGGCAGGTCCTTACCTCCATAGTTCCAGAACGAGGTCATCTCGTGACATCAATCGACAAGAAATTACCTCTTCAGGATCGATATTCTCGCGCCCTTTGCCTTGAACCAGGTGCCATGTTCTGTCTTTACGGAACATGATGATATAGGAGATTCTAAGAAGATACAAATGGGTCCGCATGGCGCCGCGCGGCGTTAGACTTCCGCCGGCCCGGCGGGGTGAGCGGGCCAGGCGCCCGAGCTGCGGCGCGGGAGACCTCCATGCAGAGCCTCTGGGACGACGCCGAAGCCGGCCGGTACCGCGGCGATCTCGGGTTGCGGGTCTACACCTCGCGCCTGCTCGGCCGCGACCGCTCGCTGGTGCTGCACGGCGGCGGCAACACCTCGGTCAAGCTGCGCCGGCCTGATCTCTTCGGCGAGGAGGAGGAGGTCCTCTACGTCAAGGGGAGCGGCTGGGACCTCGAGACCATCGAGGAGTCGGGCTTCACCCCGGTGCGCCTGGACGCGGCGCGGCGCCTGGCCGAGCTGCCGGCGCTCGGCGACCCCGAGATGGTCGAGCAGCTGGCCATCCACACGCTCCGCGCCGGGGCGCCGCCGGCCTCGGTCGAGGCCATCCTGCACGCCATCCTGCCGCGGCGCTTCGTCGATCACACCCACGCCGACGCGCTGGTGACCGTCACCGACACCGCGGACGGCGACGAGCGCGTGCGGGAGATCTACGGCGACGCGGTGATCGTCATCCCGTACGTGATGCCGGGCTTCCAGCTGGCGCGCGCCGTCTTCGAGCGGATCTCGAGCGGGGGCGGCGGCACGGCGCTGCCGGACTCGGTCCTGGGCATGGTCCTCCTCAAGCACGGCATCTTCTCCTTCGGCGACGACGCGCGCGAGTCCTACGAGCGCATGATCCATCTCGTCGGCCTCGCCGAGGGCCATCTCCGCGCCCGCAATGCATGGGTGCTCGATCCCGCGGCTGGACCTGCCGGCGAAGCGCCATCGCCCGCTGCCGCCGCTGCCGCCGCTGCCGCCGGCCCCCTGTCTCCCGGGGAGGTGGCCGCCGTCGCCTCCCTGCGCCGCGAGCTGAGCGCCGCGGCGGGCCGGCCGCTGGTCTTGACCAGCCGGCGCGACGCCCGCGCGCTGCGCTTCGTGCGGCGCCCTGACCTGCCGGCGCTGGCCCTGCAAGGGCCGATCACTCCCGATCACGTGCTGCGCACCCGGAGGCTGCCGCTTCTCGGCAGCGACGTCGCGGCGTACGTCGCCGCCTACAGGCGCTACTTCGAGGAGCACGCGGCGGCGGCGCCCGAGCCCAAGGCCATGCTCGACCCGGCGCCGCGCATCGTGCTCGATCCCGAGCTTGGCATGCTGGCCGCGGGCCGCACCGTCGCCGAGGCGGCGATCGCCGCGGAGATCTACGCGCACACCATGGACGTCGTCGAGCGGGCCGACCGGCTGGGAGGCTACCGGGTGCTGTCGGCGGCGGACCTGTTCGAGGTCGAGTACTGGGACCTCGAGCAGGCCAAGCTGCGCCGCGCCGGCGAGCCGCCGCCGCTCGCCGGGGAGGTGGCGCTGGTCACCGGCGCAGCCTCGGGCATCGGCAAGGCCTGCGTCGAGGCGCTGCTGGCGCGCGGCGCGGCGGTCGCCGCCCTCGACGTCGACCCGCGGATCGAAGACCTCTTCCCGCGGCCCGCCGCCCTCGGCCTGCTCTGCGACGTCACCGCCGAGGAGCAGGTGGGCGGCGCGGTGGCCGCCGCGGTCGGGGCTTTCGGCGGCCTCGACGTGCTGATCCTCAACGCCGGCGTGTTCCCGGCCGGCCGCGACATCGCCGCCCTCGAGCTCGAGGAGTGGCGGCGGGTGATGGCGGTCAACCTCGACGCCAATCTCGTCCTGATGCGGCGTTGCCATCCGCTGCTCCGCCTGGCGCCGCGCGGCGGCCGGGTGGCGGTCATCGGCTCGAAGAACGTGCCCGCGCCCGGACCGGGCGTCGCCGCCTACTCCGCCTCCAAGGCCGCCCTGCAGCAGCTGGCCCGCGTCGCCGCGCTCGAGTGGGGCCGCGACGGCATCCGCGTCAACATCATCCATCCCAACGCCGTCTTCGACACCGCGCTCTGGACCGAGGAGCGCATCGCCGCCCGCGCCGCCGCCTACCATCTCGACGTGGAGGCCTATCGTCGCTCCAACGTCCTCGGCATCGAGGTCCGCAGCCGCGACGTCGCCGAGGCGGCCGTCGAGCTCTGCGGCCCGCGCTTCTCCCGCACCACCGGCGCCCAGGTCCCGGTGGACGGCGGCAACGACCGCGTCATTTGAAGAGTAGACTAGACGCCATGAAAGTCATGACGGGCACCGTGGTAGATGGCAAGGTGGACCTGCCAGCCGAATTCGTCGCCGAGGGGTCCCAGGTGATGGTCCTGGCCCCGGAACCCGATCGGCCGATCCGGCTGTCGCGCGCTGAAGAGGAAGAGCTCTCGGCAGCAATGGAGGGAATCCGCAGAGGTGACTTCGTCGACGGCCAGGATCTCTTGGCCGAGATTCGGTCACGGCAGAGGCATTGAGCCACCGGATTCGGGTTGCTCCGCAGGCCGCCGCGCAGATCCGAGCTGCCGCAAGTTGGTGGCGCAAGAACCGGACGAAGGCCCCTGAAGCGTTCGATGACGAGCTCGAGAGAGGCTTCGAGCTTGTCAGTGAGTTGCCTTTCGCCGGCGAGACCGTGTCACATCCCAGGCTGGCTGGTATCCGCAGGGTTCTTCTGGGCCGAGTCCGCTACCATCTTTACTATCATTGGTCAGACGAAGCCGAGACAGTTGACATCTTGGCTCTGTGGCACACGAGTCGTGGATCCGCACCGGACCTGTGACCAGGGTTTGCTTACCGCTTGCGGCGCAGGCGGGCGGTCGCGGCGACGGCGGCCAGGGCGGCGACCTGGGCGGCGGGGATGAGGAGGAGGTCGACGAGGTCGACGCTGGTGAAGAGGGGCTGGCCGGCGAGGGGGCGGCAGAGGGCCAGGGCGCCGAGATAGACGGCGGTGAGCAGGAGCCAGACGGCGAGCCACTTCACCGTCGCTGCTCCCGAGTGTTCATGGGCCGGCGTTCCGGATGGCGCCTGGAACGGGCTGGTCAGTGGAAGGCGACTTCCGGCCGGATCTTGTGCTCCACGAGCTCGAGGGGGGCGCCGCCCTCGTTGACGAAGGCATACTGGATGCCGTGCGGAATGGTCAGCAGGTCGGCGGTGCGCAGGGGCAGGCCGGGGGCGTCGGCGCGGCCCATCTCGGCGGCGGTGCCCATCAGGACGCGGCCCTCCCCGGCGCGGACGAAGAGCGACGCGGCGCAGCACGGGTCGCTCGCGACCTCGGTCTCGGCGTGCGGCTCGACCCGGAGCTGGCTCGCGACCACGAAGCCGTCGGCCAGCACGGTCTTGCTGCCGCCCGGGACGTCGCGCGCCGGCAGCTCCTCGATCCTGGGGTCGTCCTTCGTCCCCGCGACCCGCCGGCTGGCGGCGGGCGAGCGGAGGTCCCGCAGGCGCGCGCCGGCCCAGGTCTTGTCGAATGCGGCGGGGATCGGCCTGCCCTGGTTCTGATCGTGCAGCCGGTCCACCATGTCGGTCGAGATGGTCGCGAACTCCTCGAGCGTGCAGCCGATCACGGTGTGCACGGTCCCCAGCTCGTTGAGCACGAAGACGTCCCCGGGGCGGGCCGCGAAGCGGTACCGGTCATAGTCCGGATCGGACCGCTCGCCCGCGAGCCAGGCGGCGAAGCGCTCGCGGTCGTAGCAGCGCTCCCACTCGTCGAAGCTGCACAGGAAGACGAACCCCCCCGGATGGACGTCGAGGATGTGGAAGACCTCGGTCTTGTGGGTGAGGTGGCGCTGGAAGCTGAAGCCCTCGCCGGGGTTCTGCAGGAAGACGGAGTACCCCAGGGGGCTGCTCGCCTTGACGGCGTAGCTCTTGTACTTGAGCAGCGGTCCGACCCGCTGCTGGAACGAGGCGATGGCGCGCGCGGCGCCGCCGGAGACCTCGCCGGCCAGCGCCGGCCGCAGCACCGCCTTGAGCACCTCCTCGTAGCCCTCGAGCACGTCGATCGGCAGGTCCCGCGTCAGGTATTCCTCGAGCGCCGGCAGCAGGTCGAGGCCATGGGCGGCGAGGCGCTCGCGCAGCGCGCGGTCGCCGGGGCGGGAGCCCAGGTCGGCCAGCTCGCGGAGGTCGCGATCGATCTGGGACGTCTGCGTGGGCATGGGAGGAGGCGTCGAGAACAAAATCTTAACATGGCGCCCGGACGCCCTCGGGCGCGCGCCAATGCCGGCAAGGCGCAGGATGCCCGGAGCCTCCGGGCGCTCTGAGTAGCTCGAGATCCAGGCGGTAGTTGCCGAACTGAAGGTGTTCGCCGCCACGCCGGGTGAGGAGCGTCATCGGGCAGGCCGGAGCTCGCGCAGCAGCGGCCGCGCCGCCTCGCCGTCGAGGGTGGAGAGGACCCAGAGCAGGTAGCGCACGTCGACGCTGACGTTGCGCGCCACCTCGGGGTCGTAGCCGAAATCGTTCGCGACGTTCTCCCAGACGCGATCGAAGTTGACGCCCACCAGCTCGCCGCGGCCGTTGAGCACCGGGCTGCCCGAGGAGCCGCCGGTGGTGTCGGCGTCCGCCAGGAAGCAGACCGGCACGTCGTGCAGCCAGGGATCGGCCCAGGGGCTGGCCGGCGCCCGCGCCGCCGCCGCGAGCAGCGCCTCCGGCGCGTCGAAGGGCTCCTTGCCGGTCTGCTTCTCGACCACCCCGGCGACCCGGGTCTGCGGCTCCATCGCGATCCCGTCGCGCGGGCTGTACCCCTGGACGTGCGCGAAGCTGACGCGCAAGGTGCCGTTGGCGTCCGGGGCCAGCGGCTTGCCGGCGTGGGCGGCGACCGCCCGCTGCCAGACCGGCCGCAGGCGCGACACGGCGCCGCTGAAGCGGTGCTCCCGCTCGTCCGCCTCGCGCAGCGCGTCGTCCAGGCCGGCGGCCAGGTCGAGCAGCGGGTCGTGCCGCGCGAGCAGCCGCTGCTCGCTCTCGTCGAGCATCTTCATCCGCTCCTCGAGGTCGGTCACCCGGCTGCCGGCGACGATCGCGGCGGCCCTGGCGGAGATGGACGCGATGGACGCGATGGCCGCGGGCGCCGGAGCCGCCGGCGGCCCGGCCAGCAGCCGCTCGACCGCGGGCACCCGCGTCGCCTCCGGCAGGGCGGCGAAGCGGGCCATCAGGTCGGCCAGCAGCGCCTCTTCGGCCGGCGGGTCGATGCGGGCCTGGTCCCGGCGCAGCCCCTCGCGCAGCCGGTCGCGGTTGCGGTCCATGTAGGGCGGCTCGCGCTCGAGGTCGGGCTTCGCGGCCTCGCGCGCCTGGCGGACCAGCGTCATGGCGAGGTCGAGAGGCTTCGGCCCGAGGCGCGCCACGCCGAGCAGGAAGTCGCGCTCCCAGGTGGCCTGGCGCCGCTCGACCAGCCGCGACAGCTCCTCGTAGGCGGCGATGGCCGGGCTCGCGGCGCCGGCCGGGCTCGGGGCGCCGCTCGCGGCGCCAGCCGGGCTCGCGTGCCCGGCCGCGCTGGCCGCCCAGGCCAGCACCTCGCGGTCCGCCGCTTCCTTCCTGGCCAGCACGCGGCCGCGGCGCAGCCCCGCGAGCTGGCCGCGGGCGTTCTTCTCGGCATTGCCCAGGCTCTTGATGCGGTCGGCGAGGGCGATGCGCGCCGCGGCGTTCTTCTCCGACGCGGCCGCCATGATGTCCAGCCACCCGTGCAGCAGCTCGGCCCGGCGCGGCAAGGTGAGCTCGGCGCGCTCGCGCATCTCCGGCCCGGTCAGCGCGCGGAAGGTGAGGCCGGGATACCCCGCCACCATCACGAAGTCGCCGGGCCGGACGCCCTGCGCCGCCAGCGGGAAGAAGTGCGGCGGCCGCAGCGGCTGGTTGGCCGCCGCGTGCGGCGCCGGCCGGCCGTCCGGTCCGGCATAGACGCGCAGCAGCGCGAAGTCGCCGCTGTGGCGCGGCCACGACCAGTTGTCCACCTCGCCGCCGAAATCGCCGACCGACCGCGGCGGCGCGTACACCAGGCGCACGTCGGGGTACTCGAGGCTCTCGATCAGCTGGTAGCGCACGCCGCCGTCGAAGGTCGCCACCTCGCAGCGCCGCGCGGCCGCGCCCTCCTGGCGCTCGCAAGCGGCGACGAGCTCCTTCTTCCGGCGCTCGATCGCCTGGTAGCGGGCAAGGTCGTCGCCGCCGGCGAGGGCCGCCGCCGCCTCGACCGTGCCGGACACGTCGGTCGTCCGGTGGGGCACGGTGACCCGCACGTTGGCGCCGGTCAGCTCCTCTCCGCGCCCGCTCGCGAGGTAGCCGCGGGTGATGAGGTCGCGCTCGGGCGTCGAGTGTTGCTGCAGGATGCCGAAGGCGCAGTGGTGATTGGTGATCAACAGCCCCTCGGGCGAGATGAAGCTCGCCGAGCAGCCGCCGACCCGCACCGCCGCCTCGAGCAGGCCGCCGCCGCCGCGCCCCCACAGCCGCTCGGGCGGCAACTCGAGACCGAGCGACCGCAGCGACCGCTGCCAGGCCGGATCGTGGTCGAGCAACTGCTCTGGCGTCCACTTGCCCTCGACGGCGCCGGCGACGCCGCCGCAGAGCAGCCAGCCGAGTGCCAGCGCGCGGCCGAGCGCCAGCGCCGGGCCCAGGGCTCGCCGCCGGCGCGTTCCCGGCGCGCGACGATCCCGGCCGGCGCTCACGTGCGGCGGCGCCGCCGCCGGAGCGTCAGGGCGCCGGCGGCCAGCAGGGCCGCCGCCAGCGCCGCCAGGCCGGCCGTGGACAGGGCCGGCACGGCGGCGATCGCGCCGCCCACCAGGAACTGCGTCGGGCCGCCCCTGGCCGGGTCGTCGGTCGAGATCGCCGTCTGGTTGCTGCCGCTGCGCGTCGCGTCGTAGCTGGCCGTCCCCTGGTTGCTGATGATCGACTGGCTCACCGCGGCGGCGCTGATCGCCGCGTCGATGGTGATGACGACGCTGCCGCCGGCCGGCACGCCGCCGTTCCAGTGCACCGTGTTGCCGGTGATGGTGACGGTGCCGAGGCTGGCGGCCGCCGACGTCGGCGTCAGCGTCGCCGGCAGGGTGTCGGCGAATTCGTCGCCCGCCTCGTCGAAGGTGGCGCCGGTGCCGGAGTTGGTCAGCGTCACGGTGTAGACGACGGTGCCGCCCGGCGCCAGGTTGCCGCCGGTCACCGCCTTGCTGGCGGTGAGGTGGGCGCCGAGCGGCGGCGCGGCCGAGCACGATGCCGGCGTGATCACCAGCGAGAACGCCCGGATGCTGCCGGTGTCCTGGCCGAAGTGGTCGATGGCGGTCAGGTTCCAGGTGCCGTTCGGGTCCTCGCCTGCGAAGGCGGCGAGCGGGACGTTCGGCTGCCAGGTGCCGGTGAACGGCGCCTGCGAGCCGGTGACCGTCTGGATCGACGGGTTCGGCGTGGCGTCGTCGAGCACGACCTGGCAGAAGTTGTGGCCGCCGAAGTCGACGCGGCTGATCAGCCGCATCGTGGTGCCTTGCGGCGACTGCAGGTCGAAGGTGAGGTCGTTGACGAAGGTGTGGTCGACGCCCACGGTGGTGGCGCCGGCGGCGGTGGTGCAGACGGTGCCGTCGAGGCTGAAGGTCAGCTTCGCGATGCGGCCGGGCACGCCCGAGACCGCGATCGGCGCCACCGCCGGAGTGCCCGGGTACTCGTTCAGCGTCCCCGGGGGGTTGCCGCCGTCCGGGATGGGCACCACCGGGCCGCCGTAGCTCGCCGTGACCGGCGTGCCGGGACGTCCGGTGGGCAGCGTGAAATGGAAGACCGCCGGGCCGGGGCCGCCGGCGAAGGTCACGGTCAGGGTGAACTGGATGACCTGGCCGCAGGGAACGGCGTAGGGCGTGAAGAGGAACGGCACGGTGTTGGCGGCGCTGCCGCCGGCAGGGATGTCCGGGTAGGGCGAGACGGCGTTGGTGAGGCCGACCCCGGGAGTGCTGGTCGACAGGGTGGCGCTGATCATGCTCGCCCCGGCGCCGCCGACGTCGTCGAGGGCGATGCTCAAGCGCCAGTCCTCGCCGGGATCGATGGCCGTGTCGCCGCCGGGAGTTACCTCGGCCGGGGTCACCGTGCCGAGCGCGAGCACCGCCTGCGGCGGCGCGCCCGCCGCCTGCAGTGCCTGGTAGGCCATGACGATGCCGGAGCCGCTGTCGCGGTCCCAGCCGGGGGCCAGGACGTCGATCGCCGAGCCGGTCAAGGCGCCGCGCACCTGGGCCGGCGTCAGGCCGGGGAGAGCGGATCGCAGCAGGCCGGCGATCGCGGCCGCGTGCGGCGCCGACGCCGAGGTGCCGAAGAAGGGCCTGAAATTATTGACGTCGGTCGAGACGCCGTCGGCGGCGGTGAGATCGGGCTTCTGCCGCACGACGCCGCCGGTCGAGGAGAAGTTGCCCGCGGGCGCGCCGGGCAGCAGGTTGCCGTGGACGTCGAAGAAGATCCGCCGCGGCCCGTCGCAGGTGAAGGGCTCGGGCAGCTGCGTCGAGTCGAACGGATTCGGGAAGGGACCGCTCGGCTCGCCGGCGGCGATGCCCGCCGCCGCCGGCGCCGCGGCGACGCCGAAGGCGGCGGCCGCCGAGTTGTGGCCGCGGGTGCAGCCGGAGGTGGCGAGCTGCAGCTGGCCGCGGAAGGCAAGGACGTTGAACAGGCGGCCGGCGCCGTGCGCCAGGACCACCACCACCCGCTCGCCGGCAGCGGCGTCGCCGACCGTCTCGATCGGGTCCTGGGTGCAGGTCTGGGGGTTGTTCGAGACCTCCAGGACGGTCGAGAGGCTGCCGTCGAGGACGTACAAGTCGTAGTCGTTGCAGGAAGCTCCCGCCGGATCCGCCCAGTGCAGCACGATGCCGTGGCCGGTGGGGGCGGTGATCAGGTCGGACTGCCCGCCGTCACCGAAGTTGTGGGTCGTGCCGGCGCCGGGTCCGAGCACCGCCAGGGTGCCGTTGGGATTGAAGTCGCCCTCCCAGGTGCCCGAGGTGCCGGCGTCGAGGTTGCCCTCGTTGCCCGCCGACGAGAAGTAGAGGGCGCCGGCGGCGGTCACCTGGTTGACGGCATCGGCGAGGAGGTTGTCCTGGAACGGCGACTCGCTCAGGTAGGCGACGTCGTCGACGAGGACGTCGCAATGGGAGGTGTTGCGCAGGCCCAGGATGTTGGCGGCGAAGCTCGGCTCGTCGGGACCGGCGGTGGCGAAGCCGAGTGCGGCGCCGGGCGCGAGGTCGTGGAGGATCTCGAGCATCGCCGTCCCCTCGTCGCCCGAGCCCGCCTGGCCGGCCAGCACGTCGACCGCCGGCAGCTCGCCCGCTGCTTGCAAGTCGGCCAGCGAGTCGACGCCGTTGGAGAGGGCGCAGATCTTGACGCCCGTGCCGTCGGCCCCGAAGAAGGCGCGCGCCTGGACGGCCCGGTGGGTGGCGTCTCCCTCGGAGTCGAAGTGCTCGAGGATCGCCCGGCTCGCCTGCCGCACGGACCTCACCTCGGGCATCGCCGCGATCGTCTCGGCGTCGGCGAGCCGCAGGCGGGCACGGATGCTGGCATAGCGGGCATGGACGGTGACGATGCGCGCGCCGAGGCCTTGCAGGCGGGCCAGGCGGGAGACGATGGGCTCGACGGCAGCGGGGGAGACGGCCTCGACGTCGATCTCCATCGTGCCGTCGGGATCGGGCGTCGGCAGCCGCAGCCGGGTGAGGCCGCTCAGCCGCGGGTCCCGGCGCTCCCGGAGCAGGGCGTAGACCAGTTTCGAGTCCATCTTCAGCTGCGCCGGCGTGCGGACGGCCTTCTCGCTCATCAGCGCCTGGATCTGGGAGACGGCACTGGCCTGCAGCCGCGGCCGCCCTGGAAGCGGCTGCCCTGGCGGCGGCGGCCCCTGGGCATGCGCCGCCCTGGCGGCCCCCGGCACGGCGGCCAGCGCGACGGCCACGGCGGTCGCGGCGGCCAGCAGCCGCAACGTCCGGCGGCAGGTTGGCGCGGTTGCCCCTGCGGCTGGGGTGGGAAGGTGGCTGGTGGCCTTCAATCGGCGCCTCCCTGGCAGCCGGCCGCGCGAGCGACACCAGGGAGATGCGCCCGCCGTTCGGGCGGAAGCGGCGCCGGCCCGCGGGCCGGAGCGCTTCCAGTCAACGCGACCGGGAATGGGACCGGACTCCGCGAATCTAGCCGAGCGCTTGCAGGGCGTCAACTCGCAGGGCGTCAAGACGATGAAGAAGACGGCTCATCCACCCGACGACGGCGGCGCGTACTGAGCGAGAGAATGTTGCTCCGGCGTGGAGGATCGTCTGCCGCTTCCCCTTCGTCCCCAGCCCCTCTCGCGGCTCCCGTGGCTCGACAGGTCCGCGCCTATCGTGGCGCTCTGCGTCGCGGCTCTTGGCCTTGCCGTGCCCGCGTGGGCGGCCGATCTGGCCGGCGGAGCACCTGACGAGGCGCCGGCGGCGGCGGCCGGGAACGAGGCGGCCGGGAACGCCGCGGCCGACGGGACGGAGAAGCTGCAGGTCTACGAGCAGATCCAGGTCACCGGGCGCGGCTCGGACATGGTCGGCATCGCGGCGTCGGCGAGCCAGGGGGTGGTCGGGCCGCAGGAGCTCGCGCAGCGGCCGATCCTGCGCCCCGGCGAGGTGCTCGAGACGGTGCCGGGGCTGATCGTCAGCCAGCACAGCGGCGACGGCAAGGCCAATCAGTATTACCTGCGCGGCTTCAACCTCGACCACGGCACGGACTTCAGCATCACGGTGGACGGCATCCCGATCAACCAGCCGACCAACGGCCATGGCCAGGGCTACAGCGACCTCAACTTCCTCATCCCCGAGCTGATCGACACCGTCCGCTACGAGAAAGGGCTCTATTACGCCGACAAGGGCGACTTCTCGGCCGCCGGCGCCGCCGACATCTCGTTCAAGAACGCTCTCGACCAGGGGCTCGTCGAGGCCACCGGCGGCACCCACGGCTTCGCGCGGGGCCTGCTGGCGGACTCCGCCAGGGTCGGCCGCGGGGACCTGCTGGCGGCGCTCGAGTACGAGCACTACGACGGCCCGTGGGTGCGGCCGGACGACTACCAGAAGAAGAACGGCCTGGTGCGCTACAACAGCGGCGACGCGGCGAACGGCTTCACCGTGACCATGCAGGGCTACGACGGGACGTGGAATTCGACCGACCAGGTCCCGTCGCGCGCGGTGCGGGAGGGGCTCGTCCCGCGGCTGGGCGGCATCGATCCGACGGACGGCGGCAGCTCCTCTCGCTACAGCCTCGCGGGCGAGCTGCGCCGCGGCGGCGACGCCTCGCTGACCACGCTCAGCGGCTTCGTGTACGACACCCGGCTCCGGCTGTTCTCGGATTTCACCTACTTCCTGGCAGACCCCGTCCACGGCGACCAGTTCGAGCAGTTCGACGACCGCACCGTCGAGGGCGTCAAGCTCGAGCGCCAGTGGGTGTGGCGGCTGCTCGGCCGCGACGTCGAGGGCGAGGCCGGCCTGCAGGCGCGCCACGACGGCATTCACAACGGGATCTTCCACACCGAGGACCGCCGGGTCCTGTCGACGACCCGCGAGGACACCATCCAGGAGACCTCGGTGGGCCCCTACGGGCAGGCCCAGGTGCGGTGGACGGAATGGCTGCGCACGATCGCCGGCCTGCGCGCCGACGCCTATCGCTTCAGCGTCGACAGCAACCTCGCGGCGAACTCCGGCTTCAGGGACCGGGCCATCGCCGAGCCGAAGCTGTCGTTCCTGCTCGGGCCGTGGCAGGCGTCGGAGATCTACCTGAACTTCGGGGAGGGCTTCCACAGCAACGACGCGCGCGGCGCCACGATCACCGTCGATCCGCGCACCGGGCAGCCGGTCGGACCGGTCTCGCCGCTGGTGCGGGCGAAGAGCGCCGACGCCGGCTTCCGCACCTCGCTGGTGCCGGGGCTGCAGACGTCGATCACCTTCTTCAGGCTCGATCTCGCGTCGGAGCTGGTGTTCGACGGCGACGCCGGCGACACGGCGCCGAGCCGCCCCAGCCGGCGCCTCGGCTTCGAGCTGCAGAGCTTCTACCGGCCGAGCCGGTGGCTGGCGCTCGACGCCGATTATTCACGGTCGCGGGCGCGCTTCACCGACCTGGCGGCGACCGGCGCGATCGGCGACCACATCCCGGGAGCCATCGGGAGCGCCGCGGCGATCGGCGCCACCGTGCCCGACGTGCATCGCTTCTTCGGCAGCCTCCGCTGGCGCTACTTCGGCCCGCGGCCGCTGATCGAAGACGGCAGCGTGCGCTCGCACTCGACCGCGCTCTTCTATCTCGACGCCGGCTGCACCCTGCCGCGGGGCCTCCGCCTGACCGTCGAGGTCTTCAACCTGTTCGACGTCAAGGCCAGCGACGTCGACTACTACTACACCTCCCGCCTCCCCGGAGAGCCCGCCGCGGGCGTCCCGGACGTCCACTTCCATCCCGCCGAGCCGCGCTCGGTACGGCTGGTCGCGGCCTATAGGTTCTGACCTGGAAGAAAAAGTCGGGCGCCGCCCCTGGCGAGGCGGCGCCCCGGAGATCACAGCAGCTTCACCACCCGCTCGGCGAGGCCGCCCTCGCCGACGATGACCGAGAGGTTGGACTTCTCGGCCACCTTCTCCAGCACCTCCAGCTCGCGGAGCCGCATGAGAGTCGGGTTCGACTCGAACACCCGCGCGGTGTTGGCCTGCGACCGCATGGCTGCCGTCTCCTCACGCCGGGTGATGAGGGCAGCCTCGGCCACCTTCTTGGCCGTGGTCACGCGGTTGAGGATCTCCTTCATCTCGCCCGGCAGGATCACGTCCCTGATCCCCAGGGCGCGCACCTCCAGGCCGAACGTGGCGACCCGCGACCGCAGCATCTCGAGCAGCTCGCGCGTCACCCCGTCCTTGTCGGCGAGGAGAACGTCGAGCTCGCGAGTGCCGACCACCGCGCGCAGCACGAGCTGCGCCTGGCGGTAGAGCGCCTGGGCGTGGTCTTCGACCTCGGTGACGGCCTTGACCGGGTCGACCACCTTGTAGGCGACCAGCGCGTTGAGCCGCAGCGTCACCTTGTCGCCGGTCATGATCTCCTGGCCGGCGACGTCGGCAGTCTGCTCGCGCAGGTCGACCTGCACCACCTTGACGTGCCCCTCGCCCCTCCAGAAGGCGTGCACGCCCGGCCCGAGAGCCGCCACGTGACGACCGTCGACGAACACCAGGCCCGCCCAGCCGGCAGCGATCACCACCGGCTCGAGCAGCTCGCGGGTGCCGCGCGGGCCGGCGGGCGCCAGGACCACCGGCAGCTCCGGGTGCTCGAAACGCACGCTGCGCGCGTCGATCACCTCGGTGCGCACCTCGTGGAACGCCGTCCAGAGGACCTGCAGACCCGGGCCCACGACCGCGTCGAGACGCCCGTCGATCCACACGAGCGCTCGCTGGTGGTCCTTGAGGTCGAGGACGACCGCCTGGCCGGCGAGCTGGCCCGAGCGGACGATCACCTCGAGGTCGCGGTGCACGAGCCACGCCTGCCGCACGGACGCCCGCTCGATCCTCACCCGCAGGAAGGGATCGAACACGAAGTGACGCCCCGGCGCGAGCAGCCGCTCGAACACGCCATTGCGGAACAGCAAGCCGCGCTCGTGCTCCTTGACGTTGATCCAATGCATCATCATCACCACACCACACCTCCTTTCCACTTCACCGACTGGTAGTTGGGTCAGTCTCACTCTCCCTCTTCCCGCCGTTTGGGCGAGGGTCCGCAGTCCTGCGCCGCCGCCCTCTGGACTGACCCCTCGCCCAAACGGAGGGAAGGGGGAGAGTGAGATTGGCCCACTACGAGTCGACCAGCTCTCAAAATGACCTCCGAGGGGCGGAGCACGCGGCGCCGCCGCACCTCCGGCGCGGGGCGCGCCAGCCGCGACCGCTCGCCCGCCGCCGGCGCCGCGTTCGTCCTCGCGCGCCATTGCAGCTCGGCGAGGACCTCCCGCGGACCAGGCGGCGTCGTCACGATCGCGCGCGCGGCGCGCCGCAAGGCGCCTTCGCGTGCTGCCGGACCGCGGCTGCCGGCCGCTCGCGAGAGCCGGCCTGACAGCCGCGATGGCCCGGCTGGCGGGCGCCGCGGCCCGCCCCCCGGAGGTCTCGAGGAGCCACTTACCAGGTGGCGTTGAGGCGGCCCAGGATTCGAACCTGAGATCTCCGGATTATGAGTCCGGTGCTCTATCCACTGAGCTAGCCGTCGTGCCGACGCCGTGCGCTTGTAGAACCCGTTCGCGGAACGCGCGGTGCCGATCACCGGGCTTGCCGGTGAGACCCGCGCGCCGGCGGAGCCGGAACCGGATCGGTACGATCTGCGAGCCCAGCGCATCCTCGAGACCAGAAAACGAAAAAGCCTTCCGGGCGCGAAACCCGGAAGGCCTTTCGACCCACCCCGTCCTGGAACGGAGCCGTTCTAGAGTTTCGCTACCCTCTTCTCATGCCGGAAGTCGTGTTCCATCAGGCCGGCCGGGCATGCACCACGGCGCGCCCACGGCCGCGAAGGCCGGCGGCCGGCACGGAAGTGATCGGTTGTCTGTGTACGCTTCTTCATGGCCGTTCGGCAGCTCCTTCGGAACGAGCCGCGAACAATACACAAGGTGTCGGCGGCTGTCAAGCGTCGTTTCCCCGTCATCCCCGTCCCATGCACCAAGCAGTCGTGATCGATGGCGTCCCAGGCGCCGCCGGGAGGTCAGAAGGAGTAACGGACGCGTCCGGCGATCTCGCGCGGCGGCACGACGTGGGTGCCGCCGAAGGTCGACATGAAGTTGTAGAGGCCCTGCTTGTCGAAGGCGTTCAGCAGGTCGAGCTGCAGCTCGAAGGGCACCCCGTACTGCTTGAGATGCGCGCCGAGGGAGAAGTCCCAGATGGTGCGTGACTTGACGCGCGTCGGGTTCGAGTTGAAGTCGATGAAGGGCTCGGCGTAAGCGGTGTCGGGGCCGCCCGCGAGGACGTCCGCCGGGCTGTTGGCGTGCGTCACCAGGCCCGAGTCGTAGCGCTGCGTCACGCCGGTCCAGAAGCCGCTGCCGGGGATGTCCCAGAAAAGGCCGAGCTGCTCCTGCAGCTTCTGGTCGTGATCGATCAGGAAGGGGCCCTGGTTGAGATCCAGCGGCGAGGCATTGATGAACAGGCCGCCGACCAGCGGCGGGAAGTAGAGCGCGTGCACGTGGCCGAGCGAGAGGTAGCCGCGCAGGCCCTGCCACGGCCCGCCGTCGAAGCGCACGTTCCAGCCGGAGAGGTCGCCGCCCTTGAAGTTGAGCGGGAAGACGATGCCGGTGTTGAAGAACTGGTCCTGGTCGGCGGTGAACTGCACCTGGCGCTTCCAGTACGAGAGGTCGACGCGCAGCTTGCTGCCGATGCCCTGCTGGATGCCGTAGTTCTGGGCGTTGTGATGCTCGGCGCGGTTGAACAGGTGGCCGAAGCCGGCAAGCGCCGACTGCTGGACCTCCGGCGGCACCAGCGAGGAGGCCTGGGCGGAGGAGGAGAGCAGGATGTTCTCGTACTCGGGGGTGATGAACATCTTGTCGTAGGCCGCGCGTACGACGGTGTTGGTCTGCGGGATGTAGTAGGCGGCGCCGATACGCGGCTGCAGCTGGCTCTCGGTGAGGAACAGCTGGTTGTTGTCGTAGCGCAGGCCGGCGTTGACCGTCAGGTTGTGCCAGTGGAATGTGTCCTGCGCGTAGCCCGCGACGTAGCGGCCGGTGCGGCTGCCGTCGAAGACGAACGGCGAGCCGCCGCGGGTGCCGTCGTACGGCGCCAGGTTGGGGTTGAAGCCGGGCTGCGTCGGGTCGTTCAGGGTGGGATCGGTGATCAGGAAGCTGAAGTGCTCGACGATCGGGAAGCGCTTGGCCTGGATTCCGACCTTGATCTCGTTGCTGGCGACGTCCTTCGACGCCGAGGCGCTGAGGCCCTGGTTGTCGAGCTTGCGGTTCTGGGTCGCGATCACCGGCGTGTCGTTGGGCGAGCCGAGCAGCTGCAGGCGGTTGTCGCGAGCGTAGACCTGCCCCTCGGCGACCATGTCGCCGGAGAAGAGGTGCTGGTAACCGGCGTTCAGGTTCCAGTCGCGGGAGTGGACGCGCTCGTCCTGGCCGGCCGCTTCCTGCGACGGCAGGTTGGTGACGTCGCGCTGGGTGTTGCCGCCGTTGGCGGTGAAGCGGAAGGAGTCCGAGCCGTTGCCCATGCCCGGCAGCAGGTCGTAGCGGAAGAAGCCGCGCAGCGTGTCGCCGTGGTTGTGGAAGTTGTCGAAGGTCACCGGGTCGAGGAAGCGGTCCGAGCTCGTGCCGTCGAGGTTCAGGAACCCGCCGGACTGCTTGCCGCCCAAGCCGACGCCGACGTCGCCCTCGTAGGTGTTGAAGCTGCTGGCGCCGAAGCTGGCGTCGCCCTTCAAGCCATTCTGACCCAGCGCCGAGCGGGTGGTCAGGTTGATCACGCCATAGGCCTTCTCGCCGTACTCGGCCGGCACGCCGCCGGTGACGATCTCGATCCCCTGCGCGATCGCCGGGTTGAGGGAGTTCGAGAAGGTGATGCCGACCTGGTCGCCGATCGACTGGCCGTCGATGACCACCAGCTGCTGCGAATGGCCGCCCTGGAAGTGGTAGCGGCCGTTCTCGTCCTTGCTGAAGCCGGGCGCGGAGGTGACGATGGACTCGAAGGCGCGCGAGGCGACGGCGGCGGGGAAGCGCTGGATCAGCGACTTGTCGATGTCGGTGTGGGTGGTCGACTCGTCGGTCTCGAGCGCGACGTTCTCTTTTTCTGCCGTGACGTTGATGGTCTCGGAGAGCGCCGCCGACAGGTGGAGGTCGCGGACGACCGGTACGCTGCCGCGCACGTCCACGTCGACATGGGCCTCCTTGAAGCCCTCGAGCTCCGCGCGCAGGTGGTAGGGGTTGTTCGGGATGTTGTAGAGGACGTAGGTGCCGTCGCTGCCGGAGACGGCCTGCTGCGAGAAACCGGTCAGGTCGTTGGTGAGGCTCACGGTGACGCCGGGCAGCGGCGAGTCGGCCGGGTCGAGGACGCGGCCGCGGACCACGCCGGCCAGCGCGGCGGCGGGCAGCGCGAGCGAGAGCGCGCCGGCGGCCAGCGCCGCAAGGAGGACGGAGGTTGCGCGGCTAAGGGCCCGCGGGGCGCGGCGCGCGAGCACGAATGGATCGGACATCGAGATCTCCCAGAAGAGCTGCAACTCCCGCGGCGCCGTCGACGGGTCGCCGCGAGATGGTTGGCGTTGGTGGCCCGGCGCGCAGCGCCGTCCCGGGAGACGGCCGCACGCTCCGGAGAGAGCCGCAGGTCCACGCGGGACGTGCGGCCCTGACGCGAAGCGGAGCGTCGGCGGGCCACCGGCCGGCGGGCTAGAGCCGCCCGCGGGCCGGGTCGATTTACGGTCGGGGAGAGCTCAGGCGGCCGGCGGAGCGCGGGCGCCGTCGGGGCGCAGCGACTTCCGCAGCGGCGTCACCGCGGCGGTGGGTGGCAGCGGCCGTGCGGCAAGGGGAGTCGAGAGACAGGCGGCAGGCGCAAGGTGAGCGCCGCTGCCCTGCAAGCTGTTCAGGCAGGCGGCGCAGGGCGGGCGCGGCACCGCCCTCGCCTCTTCGGCGTGCGGCCGGGCGCCGGGATGGTTGGCGTCCGGGCAGTAGAAGTCCTCGTGGCCGGCGAGGCCGGCGATCGGGTCGGGGGCTTCGCCGGCGGGATGGATCTCCAGCCCGCCCAGCAGCACCAGCGCGGCCAGCAGCGCCGCCGAGCCGAACCGGGACACGGATCGGGCGCGCCATCCGGTGCGCGCGGTGCGCGCAGACCCGGCACTGCTGGGAGAAGTGCCTGCCATGGCGGCGGTATCGTAGCAGATCCCTGGGGCACTGAGCCGGAGGCCGGTCGCGGCGGTCGCGGCCCGCGCCGCCGGTCGCTTCTATATACTCGCCCGCGGTGCAACCCCGGACCCACCTCGCGCTCGACCGGCGCCTGTGCGGCGAGCCGCTGGACCCGGCCGCGACGGCCGCGGGCACCTCCCGCGTCGGTCTCACCACGGTGCCCGAGATGGCGGCCGACGCGGCCGGCCTGGTGCACGGCGGGTTCGTCTTCGGCCTCGCCGATCATGCCGCGATGCTCGCGGTCAATCATCCGAACGTGGTGCTCGGCAGCGCCGCGGTGCGCTTCCTGCGGCCGGTGGCGGTGGGCGAGCGCCTGGTCGCCGAGGCCACGGTCGCCGAGACCGCGGGCCGCCGGAGCCGGGTGATGGTTGAAGTGCGGCGGGTGCCGGACGGCGGCGTCGGCCGCGCGGGCGGCGCAGGCGGGGCAGGCGGGGCAGGGGCGCCTCCCGGGGAGACGGTGATGACCGGCGAGCTGATCTGCTTCACCCTCGACCGCCATGTGATCGCAGGAACGGTGGTGACCAGGTGATGGCATGAACGGCGGCGACCGCATCGCCATCGGCCTGGCACGCCAGGGGGTGCGCTTCCTCTTCACGCTCTGCGGCGGCCACATCTCGCCGATCCTGGTGGGCGCCAAGCGCCTCGGCATCCGGGTCGTCGACGTGCGCGACGAGGCCGCCGCCGTCTTCGCGGCCGACGCGGTGGCGCGGCTGACCGGTGTGCCGGGAGTGGCCGCGGTCACTGCCGGACCCGGCGTCACCAACACCATCACCGCGGTCAAGAACGCGCAGCTCGCGCAGTCGCCGGTGGTGGTGCTCGGCGGCGCCGCGGCGACGCTGCTCAAGGGCCGGGGCGCGCTGCAGGACATCGACCAGATGGCGCTCATCCGCCCGCACGTCAAGTGGGCCGCCGCCGCCCGCGCGGTGGCCGAGCTCTCGCCGTTGCTCGAGCAGGCGTTCCGCGAGGCGCGGAGCGGGGTCCCCGGGCCGGTCTTCCTCGAGTGCCCGATCGACCTGCTCTACGACGAGGTGCTGGTGCGCCAGATGTACGCGATGCCGGCCGGCGGCGGTGGGCTGGCAGGCTGGGCGTTGCGGCACTACCTGCAGCGCCACCTCCGGCGGCTGTTCCGGCCGGGTCCGGCGCGGTACGAACCGCCGCGGTTCGCTCCGGCCGTTGCCGGCGGTCCGGGCGCTCCTGGCAGTGCGGACGCGCCGGGTGGCCGCGGCGCTTCCGCCGCACCCGCCGCGCCTCCGGCGCCGGCAGCGCCGGGTCCCGGCGGCGCCGAGTTGCGCCGCGCGGCGGCGCTGCTCGGGCGCAGCGAGCGGCCGGTGCTGGTGGTGGGCAGCCAGGCGCTGCTCGAGACCGGCGCCGCCGGCGAGCTGGCAGGCGCCATCGCGGCGCTGGGCGCACCGGTCTATCTCGCCGGCGGCGCCCGCGGCCTGCTCGGCCCGGGCCACCCGCTGCAGCTGCGGCACCGCCGCAAGGAGGCGCTGCGCGAGGCCGACCTGGTGCTGCTCGCCGGCATCCCGAACGATTTCCGCCTCGACTACGGGCGCCACATCGGCCGCCGCGCGCGCCTGCTGATGGTCAACCGCGAAGTCGCGGCCCTGCGTCAGAACCGCCGCCCGCAGCTCGCCGTGCATGCCGATCCCGGCCGCTTCCTGCGCGCCCTGGCTGCCCTGGCGGCGGGAGCCGCCGTGGGATCGATTGCGCGACGCGCCGTGGGATCGATCGAGCGAGCCGCCGTGGGATCGATCTCCGCCGCACGGCCCGAGCGCTGGGCGGGCTGGATCGGCGCGCTGCGGGCGCGGGACGACGCGCGCGAGCAGGAGATCGCCGAGCAGGCCGCGGCGCCGGTCTCCGGCGGGCTGGTCAACCCGCTGGCGCTCTGCCGCGCGGTCGACGCGCTGCTCGCGCCGGACAGCGTCATCGTCGCCGACGGCGGCGATTTCGTCGGCACCGCCGCCTACATCCTGCGGCCGCGCGCGCCGCTCTCCTGGCTCGACCCCGGGGTCTTCGGCACTCTCGGCGTGGGCGGCGGCTTCGCCATCGGCGCCAAGCTCTGCCGGCAGGGCGCGGACGTGTGGATCCTCTACGGCGACGGCTCCTCGGCCTACAGCCTGGCCGAATTCGACACTCTCGCCCGCCACGGGCTGCCGGTGATCGCGGTGGTGGGCAACGACGCCGGCTGGTCGCAGATCGCCCGCGAGCAGGTGGAGATGCTGCACGACGACGTCGGGACGGTGCTGGCGCGCACCGACTATCACCGCGTCGCCGAAGGCTACGGCGGCCGCGGGCTGTCGGTCGCGCGTCCCGAGGACGTCGCGCCGGTGCTCGCCGAGGCGCTCCGCCTGGCGCGCGCCGGCTCGCCGGTGCTGGTCAACGCCCTGATCGGCAAGACCGAGTTCCGCAAGGGCTCGATCTCCATCTGAGTGGGCGCCGTGCGCTTGCCCGGGATCAGCGCCACGGGCGCCACGGGCGGCGCGGGCGACGCGGGCGGCACGGGCGGCGCCGGCATCGCGGACGGCGCGCCTCGCACCGACGGTATGAGCGGCCGGAGCCTGGCGGGCGCCGTGGGTGGCGCTTGCTTGGCGGGCCTGGTGCTGGCCGCGGGCGTCGTGCTTCGCTTCTGGAACCTCGGCGACCAGGTGCTGGGCGGCGACGAGCTGCACGCGGTGCGCGCCGCCCTCTCCCAGCCCCTGCCGGCGCTGCTCACCACCTACCAGCTGGCCGACAGCTGCATCCCGCTGACCGCCCTCGACCGGTGGCTGCTCGACCGCGGCGTGGCGCTCGACGAGTGGCTGCTGCGGCTGCCGGTGCTGGCGAGCGGGCTCGCGGCGCTGGTGCTCCTGCCGCTGCTGGTCCGCCGCCGCCTGCCGCCTGCCGCCTGGCCGTTCTTCGGCGCCCTGGTGGCGACCTCGCCGCTGCTCGTCCTCTACAGCCGCATCGCGCGCTCCTACATGCCCGCCACCCTGCTCAGCTTCGCGGCGGTCATGGCGTTCGACAGCTGGTGGACGCCGGCGCGGACGACCGCGCCGGCCAGCGCCGGCGACGCTCGCGCGGCCGATGCGCGCAGGGGGGCGGCTGCCGCCATCGCCTACGTCGTGCTGGCGGCGCTGGCGATGTGGTTCCACCTCGGCACCGCGCCGATCGTCGTCGCACCGCTCGTCTTCGGCGCCGTCGAGCTGGCGCTGGGCGGCGAGCGCGGCGACCGCCGGGAGTGGCCCTGGCGCCGGCTCGCGGCCCTCGGCGCGGCGGCTGCCGGGCTGGCGGCCGGCTGCGCGCTGTTCCTGGTGCCCGCCTATCCCTCGCTGGCTCGCCTGATCGCCGCCAAGCGCCAGCCCCAGGAGGTGCCCGCCGCGACCTGGTGGGGGGTGCTGCAGCTGCAGGCGGGTGCCCGCGCCGGCCAGCGGCTGCCGGCGCTGCTGTTCTGGGCGGCGGCGCTGGCCGGGCTTGCCGCCCTGCTGCGCCGGCGCCGCCGGCTGGGACTCTACCTACTGGCCCTGGTGCTGGCACAGCTGCTCGGCATCCTGGCGCTGTCGCCGCTGGGCCTGGCCCGCTTGCAGGTGCTCGACCGCTACCTGCTGCCGGCGCTGCCCGTGGTCCTGCTCTGGGTGGCGGCCGGCCTCGCCCATCCGTGGTGGCCGCGGCAGGGCAGGCTCGGCCGCGCCGGCCAGCGGCTGGGCGCCGCCGGCCTGGTGCTGGCGTGGCTGTCCGCCGGTCCCTTCGCCGACGCCGGTTTCCGCGCCAGCTCGTTCATGCACCACAACGACATGGTCGCCTTCGCCCTGCCGCGGGCGACGGCGCCGCCGGGCGGCGTGCCGCGTTCTTATCTCGCTCTCGGCGGGCCGCCCGGCAGCTCGATCGTCGAGCTGCCCTGGCCGCCGGTATGGGACTTCGGGCGCTGCTTCTACGTCTACCAGGAGGTCCACGGCCTGCGCGTGCGGGTCGCGGCCGCGGCCGGCGCGCCGCCGGCCGGGCGCCTGCGCCTGCGCAACCGCGTCAGTCCCGAGCCCGCCGCGCTGCTCGCCAGCGGCGCGCGCTGGGTCGTGGTGCACCGGGACCTCGCGCTGGAGGAAGAACGCCTCGAGCTGCCGGCGGGCTCGCCACGGCCGCGGCGCATGCCGCCGGCGCTCGCGGCGGAGCTCGCCGCGATGGGGGAGCGGACGGCGGCCCGGTTCGCCGCCGCCTGGGGACCGCCTGCCTTCGCCGATGCCGCCGTCGCGGTCTGGGACCTCGCGCGAGCTCAGGTAGTGGGTCAGTCGCCCTCGGCGTCCCTTTGGACGAGGGGCCAGAGTCCTCCGGCCCTGCAGCCTTGGCCCCTCGCCCAAAGGGACGCCGAGGGAGACGGACCCACTACCCGGCGCGCGCGGTATGATCGCGCCTCGCACCGCCTGCCGGTCCATGAGGTCGATTGAGTCGATTGTATCGATGGTCTGCGGAGGACTCGAGATGCACAGGCCCGTTGCCGCTTGCTTCGACGTGCGCCCCCGGGCAGCCGAACCGGCCTCAGCGCCGGTGCCGGCCCGGGCACGTTTCCCCCGTGCCTCGGCGGCGCTGGCCGGGCTGGCGATCCTGGTGCTGGCAGCTGTGGAGCCGGCGGCGGCCCGGGCCGCCACCGCCGCGGCGGTGGACGAGCCCGCCGCCTCCCACCCGTTCGGCGCCATCGACATGCAGTCGATGCTGCGGATCACCGAGCCGCAGGCTTCGCCGCGCGGCGACCTGATCGCCTTCGCGGTCCGCACGTCTGATTTCGCGGCCAACCGCGGCAGGAACGACCTCTGGCTGGTGGCGGCGGACGGCAGCGGCGCGCGAGCGCTGACCAGCGACGGCGCCGGCTACGGCAACCCCCGCTGGTCGCCGGACGGCGGCGCGCTCTACTTCCTCTCGACCCGCTCGGGCTCGAGCCAGATCTGGCGCCTGTCGCCGATGCCCACCGGAACGCCCAGGGGCGCCGCGCCCGCCGCGACGTTGACGCAGGTCACCCGGCTGCCGGTCGACGTCTCGAGCTTCATCCTCTCGCCCGACGGCTCGCGGGCGGCGATCGCCGCCGACGTCTTCCCGGACTGCCCGACGCTCGCCTGCACCAAGAACCGCCTCGACGAGAAGACGAAGAGCGCCGTCAAGGCGCGGCTCTACCCCGACGGCGCCGGCTTCGTCCGCCACTGGGACGCGTGGGAGGACGGCACCCGCTCGCATCTCTTCGTGCTGCCGCTCCCCGGCGCCGGCGAGCCCGCCGCCACCGCGGCGGCCGCGGCGGAGCCGGTCGACCTGATGCGCGGCATGGTGGCCGATTCGCCGTCGAAGCCGTTCGGCGGCACCGAGGAGTACACCTTCACCCCGGACGGCGGCTCGCTGGTCTTCACGGCCCGCGACGCCGGCCGGCAGGAGGCCTGGTCGACGAACTTCGATCTCTACCAGGCGCCGGTGGACGGCTCCCACCTGCCGCGGGACCTCACCGCCGCGAATCCCGCGTGGGACACCTATCCGGCCTTCTCGCCCGACGGCAAGACGCTGGCCTACGCCGCGATGACCCGGCCGGGCTACGAGTCCGACCGCTTCCACATCGTGCTGCGCGACCTGGCGAGCGGCCGGGAACGCCGCCTGGCCGAGGAGTGGGACCGCTCCGCCGGTCCGCTGCTGTTCTCGGCGGACGGGCGCACTCTCTTCACCACGGCCGAGGACATGGGCCAGCAGCCCCTCTTCGCCATCGACGTCGCCAGCGGCAAGGTGCGGAAGCTGGCGGCCGAAGGCCACGTCGAGTCCCCGGCGCCCGCCGGCGGCGACCGCCTGGTGTTCACCCTCGACACGCTGCGCTCGCCCGCCGAGGTCTACAGCGTGCGCCGCGACGGCTCCGGGCTGACCCAGGTCACCCATCTCAATCAGCAGCGGCTCGCGGCGGTCCGCATGGGAGAGGTCGAGCGGTTGCAGTTCACCGGCGCCGGCGGCGACACCGTCTACGGCTGGACGATCAAGCCCGTCGACTTCCAGCCCGGCAAGCGCTACCCGGTCGCATTCATCATCCACGGCGGTCCGCAGGGCAGCTTTGACAACCATTTTCATTACCGCTGGAACCTCGAGTTCTACGCCGGCGCCGGCTACGGCGTGGTGGCGATCGATTTCCACGGCTCCACGGGTTATGGCCAGGCGTTCACCGATTCGATCGGGAGGGACTGGGGCGGCAAGCCGTTCGTCGACCTGCAGCTCGGGCTGGCGGCGGCGGTGGCGACTCGTCCGTGGCTCGACGGCGATCGCGCCTGCGCCCTCGGCGCCTCGTACGGCGGCTTCATGACCAATTGGATCGCGGGCAACTGGCCGGACCGCTTCCGCTGCATCGTCACCCACGACGGGACCTTCGATCAGCGGATGATGTATTACGCGACGGAAGAGCTCTGGTTCCCGGAATGGGAGATGGGCGGGCCGTACTGGCAGGACCCCGAGGGTTACGAGAAGTGGAACCCGGCCCGCTTCGTCGACCGCTGGCGCACGCCGACGCTGATCGTTCACGGCGGCCTCGACTACCGCATCCCGATCACGCAAGGGCTGGGGGCCTTCACCGCCCTGCAGCGCCGCGGCATCCCCAGCGAGCTGCTCACCTTCCCGGAAGAGAACCACTGGGTGGTGAAGCCCGCCGACAGCCTGCTCTGGCACCAGACCGTGCTCGCCTGGATGGCGCGCTGGCTGGGCCGGCCTGGGCCGTAGGCGCCGGACCCTGCGGCGGGCACCGCCCGCGGTTGTGATCAGTACAGTTTTTATTCCTTAATATAGATGCATCTGCGCGCCGGGTCCGGCGCTGCGGCGCCGCGGCCGAGATTCGGGTCCTGACGCCGTTCTTTGTCATCAAAAAGGGCTCGGCGGCAACTCTTAATGATGTAGCCCCCCAACGCGGACACCGATGCGCCTGATGGATGGAATGATAGCCATTCTTGCAATTCAGCAGGCACGTGCCCAGGAGAAGATCGTATGCAGCCATTCGGTTTCGCCTTGCCCGGCCTCTCGCGGTTGCGGACCCTGCAACCGTTGATCGACGGCGATGGAGCGTGCAGCCTGGTGTACGACGTCGAGCGGGCGGCGGTGATCGAAGTGCCTGAAGAGCTGAAGCACTATGTCGCGCCGGCGCTCGAGAGCGGCAACCTCGACGAGGAGCTGGTCGGGTGGCTGACCAGCTCCGACCTGCTGACCTCCGAGGACAGCTGGGGCCTGGGCGGCTTCGAGGCCGACGCGGCGCGACCGGACGCCGCCGCGGCCGCGTTCTGGGACGATGGGGACGACGGGGACGACGGCGAGGAGACGCACGGCTGGATCGATCAACAGGAGGCAGCAGCGGCGATCGAAGCCATGGCGAGGGTCTGGAAGCGCGCCCTCGGCAGCCCGCGCATCAAGCTCCATCTCGACTGGGCCGGCAACTTCCCGGCCGAAAGCTGGCTCGAGAGGGTCGTGGCGGACGCCCGGCGCAGGGCGGCGGCCGCGGGGCAGGAGGTGGTGTTCGAGCTGGCGCTCGCTCCCGAGCAGGTGACGGTCGAGGTCGCACGCCGGCTGGCGGCCCATCCGGTGCACGTGCGCCTGCGCTGCGGCGAGTGCGACCCGCTGGCGCGCATCGGGACCTGCCAGGAGAACCAGCCCTGGCTGCTCGCCGAGCCGGCGGTGAAGCTGTTGCTCGAGCAGGAGAGGCGGATCGGTCCCGCAGGCGCGCCCCCGCCGCCCGCTTCGCCGCCGCACTTCCTCCTGCCGCTGCTGCCGGCGCCGCCGGCGCCGCCGCTGGCGCCTACGCCGGCGCTCCTGACCGTGCAGTGCATGCTCGACGGACCGGCCCGCCTGATCGAGCTCTGGCGCTGGGCCAAGACGATTGGCGTCCGCCGGCTCGACGCCATCCGTCTCGAGGAGGGCGGTACCGCCCGCCGTTCCGACTTCGCCTGGCCGGCGGCGCGGATCCGCGAGTACCGGCAGGACCTGTATGCGATCTACGAGGAGACCTGCGCCGAGCTCGAGGCCGGCGGCTCACCGGTCGAGTTCCAACCCCTGATCCGCATCGTCCGGCGCCTGCGGCGCCGCGAGGCCGCCGCGACGCTTGCCGGCCGCGGCGGCGAGCCGGCGGCCCGCGGCGACCGCCGGCCCTTCGCGCGGGTTGAGACCCTCGATCCCCGGCTCCTCCCGGAGCAGCTGTGGATGCGGCTGGAAGGTCCGTCCACGCCCGATGCGCCCGGCTCGCCTTGCCAGGCCTGCTGGGCGCGCCAGGTGTGCAGCCACAGCGCCTATGTCGCCTCGGCGCTCGCCAAGGAGGATCCCCGCGACCCATCGCGGGAACGCTGCGCCGCCTGGTCGGCGGAGGTGGAGATGGCCGTGCGCCTCTGCCACCGCCTGGCGCAGGTCGACGCCATCCAGGTGATGCGGTTCCTCGGCGAAGGCGCCGGCCCCGGCCACGGCCCCATCGCGCATGGCGGCTCTGGCTTGGCGCCTGCCCGGCGCCTCGGGGCTTGGCATTCGTAGGCTGGAGTGCATCGCGTAGCGCGCCTGGGGCTCCAGGGGCGATCTCGGATCCCCTGTAGCCTTCTGGTAGACTGCGGTGGAACGACCCGGGTGCCTCTCCGCGCCTACTTCCTTTGTGCTCCGCGAGCTCCACGTCCGCAACCTGGCAGTGCTGGCCGAGGCTTCGGTGAGCTTCGGCGAGGGGCTGAACGTCCTCTCCGGGGAAACCGGGGCCGGCAAGTCGATCGTCGTCGACTCGCTGTTCCTGCTCGCGGGCACCCGGGCCAGCACCGACCTGATCCGCGGCGGCGCCGAGGCGCTGACGGTCTCCGGGATCTTCGCCCCGGAGGGCGACGGCTGGCGGCGCGTGCTCGAGGAGGCGGGGCTGGTGCCGGACGCGGCGGCGCCGCCGGCGGCGGACCACGCCGGCGATTCGCGGGCCGCCCCGCCCGCCGAGGTGCTGGTGCGGCGCGAGATCGGCCACAACGGGCGCAACCGGGTGTTCGTCAACGACCAGCCGACGACCCTGCGGCTGCTCGGCGACCTCGCCCCCTACCTGCTGCGCATCCATGGCCAGCGCGACGAGATGGAGCTCCTCGCCAGCGACCTGCAGCGCGAATGGCTGGACGCCAGCGGCGGCGAGGAAGCCAGGAAGCTCATCGCCCGCCTGGCCGAGTCCTATGCCAGCCACGCTCGCTTGGCCGAGCGGCTCGCGCGGCTGAGCGGCGACGAGCGCCTGCGCCTGGAGCGCATCGACCTCCTGCGCTTCCAGGCGGGCGAGATCGACGCGGCGCAGCCGCGCGCCGGCGAGGACGAGGAGCTGCGCCGGGAACGAGAGGCGCTGCGGCATGCCGAGGCCATCGCCCGCGCGCTGGGCACCGCCTTCTCGCTGCTGCTCGACGAGGAGGGGGCTGCCGTCGAGCGCCTGGCCCGCAGCCACGCCCTGCTCGCCGCGGTGGCCGGCTGGGAGCCGCCGGCCGCCGCCTGGGCCGCGGAACTCGAGGAGGCGCGCATCCGTGTGACCGAGCTCGCCACCGCCCTCAGCCGCCGCCTCGACGGGCTCGACGCAGACCCCGCGCGTCTCGACGCCATCGAGGAGCGGCTCAGCCTGCTCGAGCGCCTCTGCCGCCGCCACGGCGGCGACCTGGCGCAGGTCCTTGCCCGCCGCGGCGAGATGGCCGCCGAGCTCGCCGAGCTGGAAGGCGATGCCGGCAACCAGGACGAGCTGCGAGCCAAGGCGGAGGCGGCGCTCGACGACTATCGCGACGCCGCGCTGGCGCTGTCCGCGGCGCGCCGCGGCTGGGGCGAGGCGCTGGCCGCGCGCATCGAGGCCGAGCTCGAGGATCTCGGCCTCGCCCGCGCGCGCCTGGGGGTGCGGCTCGAGCGCCGCCGGCGCGCCGGCAGCCCGCTCGTCCTCGACGGCGAGGCTGTCGACTTCGGGCCGCGCGGCATCGACCAGGTCACGCTGCTCTTCACTCCCAACCCGGGCGAGGAGGCGAGGCCCCTGGCGCGCATCGCCTCGGGCGGCGAGCTCTCGCGCCTCCACCTGGCCTTGCAGCTCGCGGCAGGACCCGCCACCTCGCCGGCGGCGGCCTCGCGGCCCACGCTGGTCTTCGACGAGATCGACGCCGGCATCGGCGGCGCCGAGGCGGCCGCGCTCGGACGCAAGCTGCAGCGCCTGGCCGGCGGCGGCCAGATCCTGGCGGTGACCCACCTGCCCCAGGTGGCGAGCCATGCCGACGTGCATTTCCGGGTGCGCAAGACGGTCGCGGCGGGACGCACCGACGTGCAGGTGGAGAGGCTGGCGCCGCGCTCCCGGGTGGAGGAGGTGGCGCGCATGCTGGGCGGCGACAAGCTGACGCCGCTGTCGCTGTCCCATGCCGAGGAGCTGATCGCCGGCGCCGCGCGCGAGCCCCGGCCGGCCAGGGGCGCACGGCGGCCGGCGCCGGCATGAGCCGCCGGCCCGTACCCCTGTGGCGCTTCGACGACCCGGTCGCGCCGCTCGCGGCGCTGCTCGCCCGCGGCGGCGTGCTCGCCATCCCCACCGAGTCGAGCTACGGGCTCGCGGTGCCGCCCGGGAACGCCGCCGGGGTCGAGGCGATCTATCGCATCAAGCGGCGGGAGCGGGGCAAGCCGCTGCCGGTGGTCATCGCCGGCCTCGAGCAGCTGGCGGGCTTGGGAATCGACCCGAACCTGCCTATACTGAAGGCCTTGTCGGCGTTCTGGCCTGGACCGCTCACCGCGGTGCTGCCGATCGCCGGCGCCGGAGCGGCGGGTGCGCCACCGGCGGCGGCGGGCACTGGCACCCTGGCCATCCGCATCCCCGGCCATCCGCAGCTGGTCGGCCTGCTGTCGCGGCTGGGACACGGCCTGACCGCCACCAGCGCCAACCGCAGCGGCGGCGAGCCGGTCCTGGACCCGCTGCAGGCGGCGGAGCTGCTGGCCGGCGAGCCGGCGATGGTGGTGGACGGCGGGCTGTTGCCCGGGGGCTTGCCCTCGACGCTGGTGGCCGCGGAGCCGCCGGCGGCGGCGAGCGTGATCGGAGCGCCCGACAGTGCCTGGGGCGGCTGGAGCGTCGAGGTGCTGCGCGCCGGCCGGCTGCCGGTCGAGCGGTTGCGCGAACGGTTGCAGGCGATCGCCGCCGGCGCCAGGGCGGGAACAGGTCGGGATGCCGAGAGGTTGTGTTGATCAACAGCAGCAGCTTGCAAGGTTTGCACGGTTTGCACGGAGTAGACGGCCCATGAACGATTCGCTTCCACCCATCCAGATCCCCACCCTCGAGCCGTTGCGAACGGGAGCCGCGCGACACCGGTCCGCATCTTTGCTGGCGATCCTGCTCGTCGCCTGTCTTGCCGGCACCCTGCCGCCACGTCCGGCGGCTGCTTCGCCGGCCGCGTCCGGCGAGGCCGTCCCGCCGCCGGCTATTCCGCCCGCGCCGCCCGCCTCGCCCGCGAAGCCGGTGCCCCCCGTGTCGCCCGCGCCGTCCACCCCGCCGGCCGGCAGCGCGACCGAGCTTCCCGGCAGCGACGGGCGCCAGGGCGTCCGCCCGCCGCCGGCGGCTGCCGCCGAGCCGCTGCCGACGATCGGCCTCGACGAGGTCAAGGTCGGCCAGCGCGGCTACGGCCTCTCGGTGTTCGCCGGCGGCGAGCCCGAGCGTTTCGACGTCGAGGTCATCGGGGTGATGCGCAACATCAGCCCCGACATGAGCTACATCCTGGCCCGTCTCTCCGGGCGCGGCCTCGAGTCGAGCGGCGTGGCGGCCGGCATGAGCGGCAGCCCGGTGTTCCTGGATGGGCGCCTGGCCGGGGCGGTGTCCTTCGGCTGGCCGTTCTCGAAGGAGGCGATGTGCGGCATCACGCCGATCGCCCTGATGCGCAGTCTCGCCACCCTCGGCGGCCCGCTGCCGACCACGCCGCCGCCGCCGGTCGAGCTGGCCGGCCTGCTCGCCGGCAAGATCCCCGCCGACCTGCTGGCCCGCCAGCTCGCCCGCCTGCGGCCGCGCCTCGGCGATGCGCCCGAGGGCGCGCTGGCGGGCATCGAGTGGTCGGCCGCCGGCTTCGGCGAGCTGTCTCGCGGCCTGCTGCGGCAGGCGCTGGGAAGCGTCGCTTCGACCGGGCGGACCGCCGCGGCGCCCGGCGCCCGGCCGCCCGACCTGGTGCCCGGCAGCGCGGTGGCCGCGGTGCTGGTGAGCGGCGATTTCCAGCTGGCCGCGACCGGCACGGTCACCGATCACCTCGGCGACCACATCCTGGCCTTCGGCCATCAGTTCCTCGGCGTCGGCCCGATCCGCCTGCCGATGGCGGCGGCCGAGGTGGTGACGGTGCTGTCGAGCCAGTACACCTCCTTCAAGATCACCAATCTCGGCCAGACGGTCGGCGCTTTCGAGCAGGACCGCAAGGCGGGGATCGAAGGCCGGCTGGGCGCCAAGGCGCCGACGATCCCGATGGTGCTGCGCATCGGCAGCCCGGCGCAGCCGCTCGCCGCCGGCGCCGCGGGTTCGCGCCAGTTCCGGGTGCAGCTCGCCGCCGTGCCGGAGCTGCTGCCGCTGCTCGCCGGCAGCACCCTGCTCGCCGGGCTCGAATCGGCGAGCTACGCCAGCGGACCGCAGGAGGTCGAGATGGTGGCGCGCTTCCGCCTCGCGCCCTACGGCGACGTGGTGATCCACCAGAGCTTCGACGGCGACAACGCCGGCACCGCCATGGCCGGCCACCTGCTGGCGCTGGCCGCCTACCTGGTGCAAAGCCCGCTCGAGCGGGTGCGCATCGAGGGCCTCGAGGTGGACGTGGAGCAGTCGCCGCAGCCCCGCGCCGCGAGCCTGGTGGGGGTGCATGCCGACCGCACGCTGGTGCATCCCGGCGACCAGCTCGGCATCCATCTCGACCTGCTCCCCTACCGCGGCGACCGCTTCCGGCACTCGTTCGAGGTGCAGCTGCCCCGCGACCTGCCGGCCGGGCATTACTCGCTGCTGGTCGGCGACGGCGCCAGCGCCGACGCCGCGCGGCTGGCGATGGCGCCGATCGAGCCCAACACCTTCGCGCAGGCGCTGGAGCTGCTGCGCTCGCTGCACTCGCGGCGCGACCTGACGCTGCTCGGCTTCTACGGCGGCGCCGGACTGTCGGTGGCCGGCGAGGTGATGCCGCAGCTCCCGGGATCGGTGCGCTCGCTGTGGAGCGCCGCGGACAACAGCGGCGCGGTGCCGCTGCACGCCGCCATCGTCCAGGAGCGCCACGAGATCATGCCGACCCCGATCGACGGCCTGCTGCGCATCGACCTCGAGGTGCGGCGGCGCGAGGCGCCCGACCCGCCCGCCGCCTCTCCTCCCGGCCAGGGGGCGCTGTGAGAAGGCGGTTGGCCCTGCTCCTGGCCTTGCTGCCACCGCTCATCGCCGCCCCAGCCACCTACGCCACGCAGGTCAGGATCTTCCAGACCCAGAGCGCCATCGGCTTCCTCGGCGGCAAGCTGACCGGGATCAGCGTCGACGCCCTGGGCCGCGTGCGGCTCGCCCCCCGCGCGGCGCGCCTGGCCGCGATCGGCGAACCTTTCGTGTTCGCCGCGGCGCAGATGCCCGCCGGGGCCGCCGGGGCCGCCGGGGCCGCCGGGGCTGGCGGACCGGGGAAGCGCGGCGAACGGCCGGCGCGGTCCTGGGTGGTCGGCACCGGCAACTCCGGCAAGGTGCTGGCGATCGACGCCGAGGGCAAGGTCCGGGAGCTGTTCGTCGCTCCCGAGCCGGAAGTCTTCGCCCTCTGGACCGATCCCGACGGCACCGTCTTCGCCGGCACCTCGCCGCATGGCAAGGTCTACCGCATCGCCAACGGCAAGGGGACGGTCTTCTTCGATCCCGGCGAGACCTACATCTGGGCGCTGGCGCGCGACGCGGCCGGCAGGCTGCTGGTCGCCACCGGCACCCAGGGCAAGCTCTACCGGGTGGATGCCCGCGGCCACGGCGAGGTCGCCCTGACCGCCGACGACACGCACGTCCGCGCGCTGGCGCCGCTGCCGGATGGCGACGTCCTGGTGGGCACCGCCGGCAAGGGGCTCATCCTGCGCCTCGGCGGCGACGGCCGGGCGCGCACGCTCTTCCAGGGGGAGGAGCCGGAGGTCGTGTCGCTGGCGATCGGAGCCGACGGCAACGCCTACGCGGCGCTGGTCTCCTCCGAGGCGAGCCTGCTGGACCTCGGCCGGGACAGCGGCGCCGCCGGGCCCGGCGGCGAGAGCGGGGCCGCGGCCGCCGGCGCTGCGATCACACCCGGGGCGCCCGGAGGAGGCGCCGGACCCGGCGCCGGCCGGCCGGCGCGCAAGGCCCCGAAGCCGCTCGCCGAGGAGTCCGGCGAGGCGCCGACCATCGGCAGCCGCCGTCCGGGAGCGACCGGACCGCGCAGCGAGGTGGTGCGGCTCGCCGCCGGCGGCAGGGTCGAGAGCCTCTGGACCTTCCCGTCCGACACGGTGTTCGGCCTGCTCTGGCAGAACGATCGCCTGTGGGTGGCGACCGGCGTGGAGGGCAAGCTCTACACCTACGCCGGCGGCCAGATGCAGCTCTCCGAGGAGCTCGACGACCGCCAGATCGTGGCCCTGCTGCCCGGCGATCCGGGTCCGGCCTTCGTGACCACCAACGGCGCCGCCCTCTACCGCATCACCGCCGACACCGAGCGCCACGGCACCTACCTGAGCGCGGCGCTGGATGCCGGGCAGGCGGCCCGCTTCGGCTCCTTCCACTGGCGCGGCGACGTCCCGGCGGATACCGGCATGCGCTTCTCGTTCCGCAGCGGCATGTCGGCCTTCCCGGACGACACCTGGTCGCCGTGGATCTCACCGTCGCCATCGCCCGCCGCCCAAGCCCTGGAGCGCCGCGGCGGCGCCGAGGGCGGCGTGGATTCGGCGGAGAGCCACGAGGTGCAGCTCGGGGCGCTGCCCCGCGGCCGCTTCGTGCAGTGGCGCGCGGAGCTCGAGTCGGACGGCCGCCAGCGGACCTCGCCGGTCCTCTATGGCACCGAGCTCTCGTACAAGCAGGAGAACCTGCCGCCGCGCATCGTGGCGTTCGGGGCTCTCGACCCCGGGCAAATCCTGGTGCCGGCGACGTTCAATCCCGCCAACCAGGTCTACGAACCGGCCCACCCCAACAAGGAAGGGATCTTCGTGCCGGTCGGGACGCCGTCCCTCGAAGACGGCGCCGGGCGCACCAAGCCGCTGTGGAAGAAGGGCTTCCGGACGCTGCGCTGGACCGCCATCGATCCCAATGACGACCAGCTGGTGTTCGATCTCTTCTTCCGGCCGGCCGAGGCGCGCGACGACGCTCCCTGGCTCAAGGTCGCCAGCGACGTCGACGAGGACCACTACAGCTTCGATGCGACCGTGCTCCCCGACGGCGTCTATCGCTTCCGGCTGGTGGCCTCGGACCGCAACGCCAACGACCCCGCCGAGGCGCTCGCGGCCGAGCGCATCAGCGAGCCGGTGGTGATCGACCACACGCCGCCGGCCCTGGTCGCGGTCGAGCGCGACGGCAAGCGGCTGCGGGTCACCGTGCATGACGCCGCGAGCCCGATCCGCGAAGCGGTGTACAGCGTCGACGCCGGCGTCTGGAAGCCGGCGCGCCCGGCCGACGGCCTGCTCGACGCGCAGACCGAGACCCTGGTGGTCGACGCCGAACCGGGGCCCGGCGGCTTGCTGCTGCTGCGGGTCACCGACGCCGCGTACAATGTCATCACGTTCGATCTCAGTGCGAGCGCCCCGCACGGTTGATCTGCCTGCCGATCCATCGTGCCGGCCCCTCGCCGGCAAGGGAGCGATGAGCGAGCGCATTGCCGTCTATCCAGGATCCTTCGACCCCATCCACAACGGCCATCTCGATCTCATCGAGCGCTGCCGGCCGATGTACGACCGCCTGGTCGTCGCGGTGCTGCGCAACGAGGCCAAGCGGGCGCTGTTCAGCGTCGACGAGCGACTGGAGATCATCCGCGAGCTCATCGGCGAGCGACGCCATGCCGGCGACAGCGGCAACAGCGGCGACGGCGGCGACGGCGGCAGCTGCGAGGTGCAGAGCTTCTCCGGCCTGCTCGTGGACTTCATGGACGAGGTGGGAGCCCGCATCGTGGTGCGCGGGCTGCGGGCGGTCACCGACTTCGAGTACGAGCTGCAGATGGCGCTGATGAACCGGCGCCTGAACCCGCGCGTCGAGACGGTGTTCATGGCGCCGAAGGAGCAGTACAACTACCTGTCGAGCAGCCTGGTCAAGGAGGTGTTCTCCCTGGGCGGCGACCTGACCGGCCTGGTGCCCGACCCGGTGCTCGGCCGCCTGCGCCGCCACCTCGCGAAGGGGTAGTGTGAGCCTCGACCGCTTCCTGCTGCGCATGCCGAAGGTGGAGCTGCACGTCCACCTCGAAGGCGCCATGCGGCCGTCGGTGTTGATCGAGCTGGCGCGGCGCAACGGCGTCGAGCTGCCGGCCGCCGACGAGGCCGGGCTCAAGCGCTGGTTCAGGTTCCGCGACTTCGAGCACTTCGTCGAGGTCTACCTGACCTGCTCGCGCTCGCTGCGCGAGCCCGAGGACTTCAAGCTGCTGGCCCAGGACTTCCTCGCCGAGCAGGCGCTGCAGAACGTGATCTACAGCGAGGTCCACTTCACCATCTCCACCCATCTCGCCAACGGCGCCAACGGCGGCGAGGTGCTCGACGCCCTCGCCGAAGCCATCGCCGAGGGCGAGCGGCGGTTCGGCGTGATGATGCGGCTGATCCCGGACGTGGTGCGCAACGTCGGGCCGGCGCTCGCCGACCGGACCCTCGAGTGGGCGCTGGCCGGGAGGGGTCGGGGGGTCGTCGCGATGGGACTCTCCGGCAGCGAGGCCCGCTTCCCCAACGAGCCCTTCCGCCGCCACTTCGACGCGGCGGGGGAGGCGGGGCTGCACCGGGTCGCCCACGCCGGCGAGCACGCCGGGCCGGACTCGATCCGCTCGGTGCTGGAGATCTGCGGCGCCGAGCGCATCGGTCACGGCGTGCGCGCCGGCGAGGACGCGGGCCTGATGGCCGAGCTGCGCGAGCGCCGCATCCCGCTCGAGGTCTGTCCCACCTCGAACCTCTGCCTCGGAGTGGTGCGGGACCTCGCCCATCACCCCTTCGACCAGCTCTACCGCGGCGGCCTGCAGGTCTCGGTAAGCTCCGACGATCCCGCGTTCTTCAACACCAACCTGACCCGCGAGTACCTTCGCCTGGGACAGACCTTCGGCTACGACGCCGACCAGCTCGCGGGCCTGGCCCTCGCCGGCCTCCGCCAGTCCTTCCTCCCCGAGCCCGAGCGCGCCGCCCTCGAAGTCCGCTTCCACGCCGAGCTCGACGGCCTCGGGCGGGAGCTCTTCGGAGCGCCGATCCAGCCGGCGGTGAACTGAGCGGGCGGCTCCCTAGCGCTTCGGTCACCGGGCGGTCACCGGGCAGTCAGGGCCGGTGGCGTATGCTTGGCCGTGGAGAGGCGGCGGCGGCGACGAGATCCCGCCCGCCGGCCGAGGTCAATCAGGAACAGGAGGTTCGTGCGGATGAGCAATGTGTACAGGGCCCCGCTCAACTGGTATGCGGGCGGGGATGGGGACAGCGACGTCGAGGAGACGCAGGAGTGGCTCGAGGCGTTCGGGCAGCTGGTGCAGCAGGAGGGCCGCGAGCGCGCGCAGTTCATGCTGCAGAAGCTGCTCGAGAGGGGCTACGAGCTCAACGTCAGCCTGCCCTTCACCGCCAACACGCCCTACATCAACACGATCCCGGCGGCGGCGCAGCCGGCCTATCCCGGCGACCGGGCGATCGAGCGGCGAATCAAGAGCATCATCCGCTGGAACGCCATGGCGATGGTGGTGCGGGCGAACAAGAAGTTCGCCGGGCTCGGCGGTCACATCTCGACCTTCGCCTCGGCCGCCACGCTCTACCAGGTGGCGCTGCTGCATTTCCTCCGCGGCAAGGGGGCCCAGGCCGACGACGGCTACGGCGGCGACCTGGTCTACTTCCAGGGGCATGCCTCGCCGGGCATCTACGCGCATGCCTTCATGGAAGGGCGCCTCACCCTCGAGCAGATGGAGTGCTTCCGGCGCGAGCTGCAGCACTCGGGCGGCCTGTCGTCCTATCCGCACCCATGGCTGATGCCGGACTTCTGGGAGTACCCGACCGTCTCGATGGGCCTGTCGCCGATCACCGCGATCTACCAGGCCAAGTTCAACCGCTACCTGCGCGACCGCGGCCTGCGGCCACACCAGGGGCGGCGGGTGTGGGCCTTCCTGGGCGACGGCGAGACCGACGAGCCGGAGACGCTGGGCGCCATCACCATGGCGGCGCGCGAGAAGCTCGACAACCTGATCTTCGTCATCAACTGCAACCTGCAGCGCCTGGACGGACCGGTGCGCGGCAACGGCAAGATCATCCAGGAGCTCGAGACCGCGTTCCGCGGCGCCGGCTGGCTGGTGCTGAAGGTCATCTGGGGGAGCGAGTGGGACCCGCTGCTCGAGGCCGACAGCGCGGGGCTGCTGGTCCAGCGCATGAACGAGGTGGTGGACGGCCAGTACCAGAAGTACGTCGTCGAGCCCGGCTCCTACATCCGCAAGGACTTCTTCGGCAAGTACCCCGAGCTGGTGGAGATCGTCAAGAGCTACTCCGACGAGCAGCTCAAGGGGCTGCGGCGCGGCGGCCACGATCCGATCAAGGTCAACGCCGCCTTCAAGGCCGCCATCACACAGCGCGGCCTGCCGACCGTGATCCTCGCCAAGACCGTCAAGGGCTACGGCTTGGGGGAAGCCGGCGAGGGCAAGAACGTCACCCACCAGCAGAAGAAGCTCAACGACGACGAGCTGCGGCAGTTCCGCGACCGCTTCGACATCCCGGTGCGTGACCAGGACCTGCACGAGACCCCGTTCTACCGGCCGCCGGAGAACAGCGAGGAGATCCAGTACCTGAAGGAGCGCCGGCGCGTCCTGGGCGGCCCGCTGCCGCGGCGGCGGGTGCGCACCGAGCCGCTGCCGCTGCCGAAGGAGGACCTCTGGAAGAGCTTCTTCGCGGGGGTCAACCGCGACGTCTCGACCACCATGGTCTTCGTGCAGATGCTGACCCAGCTGATGAAGGACAAGGAGATCGGCAAGCTGGTGGTGCCGATCGTGCCCGACGAAGCGCGCACCTTCGGCATGGAGTCGCTGTTCCGGCAGTTCGGGATCTACAGCCACGTCGGCCAGCAGTACGAGCCGGTGGACCAGGGGATGCTGCTCTACTACCGCGAGGCGCAGGACGGCCAGATCCTCGAGGAGGGGATCACCGAGGCGGGATCGATGGCGTCCTTCATCGCCGCCGGCACCTCCTATGCCACCCACGGCAGGGACATGATCCCGTTCTTCATCTTCTACTCGATGTTCGGCTTCCAGCGCATCGGCGACCTCGTCTGGGCCGCCGGCGACCAGCGCAGCAAGGGCTTCCTGCTCGGCGCCACCTCGGGCCGCACCACGCTCAACGGCGAGGGGCTGCAGCACGAGGACGGCCACAGCCACGTGCTCGCCTCGACGGTGCCCAATCTCCTCGCCTACGACCCGGCCTATGCCTACGAGGTGGCGGTGATCATCCACGACGGGTTGCGGCGCATGTACCAGGAGCGCGAGGACGTCTTCTACTACATCACGCTCTACAACGAGAACTACCCGATGCCGCCGAAGCCCGAGGGCGTCGACGAGGGCATCCTGAAGGGGCTGTACAAGCTGCGCCCGGCGCCGCCGATCGAGCCGCCGAGCGAGGCGCCGCCGGCGGCGGGAAAGAAGGCGGCGGGCAAGCCGGCGGCGGCGCCGGCCGCTCCGCGCGCGCACCTGCTGGGCAGCGGCTCGCTGCTGCGCGAGGCGCTGCGTGCGCAGGAGATCCTCGCCGAGCGCTACGGCGTCGCGGCGGACGTGTGGAGCGCCACCAGCTACAAGGCGTTGCTCCGCGACGCCCTGGACGCCGAGCGCTGGAACATGCTGCACCCCGACGAGGAGCCGCGCCAGCCGTACGTCGTGTCGCTGTTCGCGGGCGAGGACACGCCGGTGATCGCGGTGTCGGACTTCATGAAGGCGGTGCCGGACCAGATCGCGCGCTGGCTGCCGGGGCGCCTGTTCTCGCTCGGCACCGACGGTTACGGCAGGAGCGACACCCGGGAGGCGTTGCGCCGCTTCTTCGAGGTCGACGCCGAGTGCGTCGTGGTCGCGACTCTCTACAGCCTGGCGCGGCGCGGCGCCGTGGAGCGCCAGCTGGTCCAGCAGGCGATCGTCGACCTGGGGGTCGATCCGGAGAAGGCGAACCCGCTCTACGCCTGAGCACTGAAAACTGCAAGAGGAGGGAGAACACTATGCGATTCAAGACGATCCTTCAAGCCCATGTCGTGACACTCGCGATCCTCATGATGCTCTGGCTGCCGCTGGCGGCCGCCGCCCAGCCCGCCGCCTACAAGGTCGACCCGGTCCATTCGGGCGTGTCCTTCACCATCCGGCACTTCGTCAGCGAAGTCGAGGGCCGCTTCAAGGACTACGCCGGCACGATCAAGTACGACGCGCAGCACCAGGCCGATTCGAGCGTGCAGTTCACGGTCCAGGCGACGTCGATCGACACCGGCAACGACTCCCGCGACAAGGACCTGCGCTCGGACAGCTACTTCGGCGTCGAGAAGTTCCCGACCCTGAGCTTCGTCAGCACGAAGGTGACGCCGAAGGGAAGCAACTCCTTCGACGTCACCGGCAACCTGACCATCAAGGGCGTCACCAAGGCGATCACCATCCCGGCCAGCTTCCTGGGCGAGATGAAGACCAAGATGGGGCAGCGGGCGGGCTTTCGCAGCGCCTTCACCATCAAGCGCAGCGACTACGGCGTGAGCGGCGGCGCCGGGATCGTCGGCGACGACGTGAACATCACGATCCGAGTGGAGGCCGTGCTGGAGCCGGCCGCGGCGCCGAAGTAGGCCGCCGGCCCGCGGCGTCGAGAGTAGTGGTGGGGGGAAAGGCTGCCGGTAGGCGTCCCGAGTCGCTCGAGCCTCGTCAGCCTCGGCGAGCGTGAGCTTTCGATCTGGCTTCCGCCTCCGGGCCGGGAGTGTATCCCGTGCTGTCGCCGGTGGCCCCGTGACGAAAGCGCTCCCATAGCGTCGGCAGCAGCCATGCCAGGAAGAAGGCCGTCGGCAGCAGGAGCGGTGGCATCAGCACGAAGAAGAGTCTCGTTCCGTCGCTCATGGCTTCGGCTCCCAGTAAATCCCGAGCAGCAGGTTGGCTATCCCGACAAGAGTCCAGCCTGCAAGGCCCAAGGTGGATATCCTGCCTACCTCGAACGACGCATCCAGCGACGTGAAGACGATCACCAGGACACCGCCTTCGCGCAACGCTTCGCAGTATAGAGACCGGACTCGTCTGGTCACCGGCGTCCCCTCGAGAGGGGGGCCTCCACCAGTATAGACGTAAAGAGCCGGCCCAACCTGCCAAGACTCAGCGCCCGGTCGTGCCCGCCGCCGCCAGCGCGCGCTGGCGCGCCGCCTCGAACTCGTCGCCGTGGTTCCAGGCGGGCATCTGGTCCGCCTGGGCCAGGGCGACGCCGAGGTGGAAGCCGAGCTGGGCGTCCTCGATCATGCCGTCGAAGTTCCAGTCGGGGGTGAGCCGGTCGCTCGGCTGATGGTACTGGGTCGCCTCCCAGGTCTCGATCGCCGTCTTGCCCCAGCCCTGGGGCCGGCCGCGGAAGGTGGTGCCCGGGTTGAGGTAGACCGCGGGGACGCCGATCTTGGCGAAGTTGAACTGGTCGGAACGGTAGAAATGGCCGCGGTCGGGGAACGGGTCCGCCACCACCGTGCGCCCCTGCTTCGCCGCCAGCGCCGCGACCAGGCGGTCGAGGGTCGCCGACTTGCCCATCGCCACCGAGGTCAGGTCGGTGGTGCGGCCCCAGATGTCGCCTTCGTCGTAGTTGACGTTCGCGGCGATCTTCCCCGCCGGGAAGGTGGGATGCTTGGCATAGTACTCCGAGCCCAGCAATCCCTGCTCCTCGACGCCGACGAACAGGAAGAGGACCGACCGCCGCGGGCGCTCGGGCAGTGCCGCGAAGGCCTTGGCGATCGCCAGCAGCTGGGCACAGCCGGAGGCGTTGTCGTTGGCGCCGTGGTAGATGCGGTCGCCGGTCTTGTCCGGGGTGCCGATGCCGAAGTGGTCGTGATGGGCGCTGTAGATCACCACCTCGTCGCGCAGCCCGGGGTCGCCGCCGCGCAGCAGCCCGGCGACGTTGGCGGTCTGGGTGCGCGTGACCTGGTTCTCCAAGGTGAGCGACGTGGTGATGCCGAGCGGGACCGGACGGAAGTCGCGGCCGCGGGCTTGCGCCAGCAGCTTGTCGAGGTCCTGGCCGGCGGCGGCCAGCAGCCGGCGCACGGAATCCTCGGTGGCCCAGGCGGCGATCTGGATCTCCGGCTCGCCGGCAGCCGGCAGGCTGAACTTCTCACCCGACCAGGAGGTCTGCACCACCTGCCAGGGATAGCCCGCGGAGGGAGTGGTGTGGATGATGATCGCGCCCGCGGCCCCCTGGCGCGCCGCGCTCTCGTACTTGTAGGTCCACCGCCCGTAGTAGAGACGGGTCTTGCCGGCGAAGAGGTTCGGGTCCCAGTCGGGATCGTTGTTCATCATCACCAGGACCTTGCCCTTGAGGTCGGCGCCCTTGTAGTCGTCCCAGCGGTACTCCGGCGCCTGGATGCCGTACCCCACGAAGACCAGCTCCGCGCCCTCGATCGCCGCCTTCTCCCGCTGCACGCCGGAGGTGGCGATGTAGTCGTCCCAGCGCCGGAGGTCGACGGTCTTGCCGCCCGCCCGGAACGACCAGGCGTCGGGCATCTTGGCCTTCACCCCGACGAGCTCGAACGGCTGCTCCCAGGAGCCCCCCGGTCCGCCCGGTTCGTAGCCCATCCCCTCGAGCAGGCTCGCGAGGTAGAGCCGCGCCAGCTTGTCGCCGCGGGTCGCCGGGCCGCGCCCCTCGAGCTGGTCGTCCGACAGGAACTTGACCGGCGCCTCGAGGGTCCCCCGGTCGATCCGCCTGGCCGCCTGCTCCTCCCCGGGGAGGGAGGGGGGTGGCGCAGCCGGCGCCGTGGCTGGTGCAACGGCCGCTCCGGCGGGCAGCACGGCGGCCGCCGCCATTCCTGTCGCAAGTGCAACGAGGGTCACCACTGTCATTCGCATAAGGTCAGCCTCCTCGACGGGGAATGCTATACCCGCCGGCCGGGCCTGTTGGGTCGGGCCGGCGCGAAGGGCCCGCCGCGGTGTCGCCGTAGCCGCCCCCCTGGCTTGCGGCCCGCCCCCCCGCGGGTTAAGGTTGGCCGATGAAGCTGCGGACGGTGGTGCGTGACTGCCTGTTCTTGAACTGGGCGTTGCCGGTGGAGGGGCTGCCCGAGCCGCCGGCGCCGCTGCGGTATCAGCGGCATGCCTGGCAGGGGCGCGACCACGTGTTCGCGTCGGCGCTGCTGTTCCACCACGACGCCGTCCGGTGGAGCGCCTTCCCGCTGCTGCGGGTGGGGTATCCGCAGCTCAACGTCCGGCTGTACGTGCTCGACGAGGACGGGGTGCCCTCGGTGCTCTTCCAGCGCGAGCTGATGCCGGCCTGGGTGGCGCCGGGAGTGCGGCTGGTGTCGCACCATCCGGCGGCGAGCGCCCGCCTGGACTTCCCGCGGCCGTCGCGGGAAGCGGGGGCCGGCAGCTGGAGCTGGCGGGCGGAGCGCGGCGGCACGCTCACCGTGCGGGCCTGGGTGCACAGCCCGGCCTTCGGCGAGGGGCCGCGGATCGGCAGCTGGGAGGAGACGGTGCGCTACTTCCAGGAGCGGCCGCGCGGCTACGCCGTGCAGGGCGGTGCGCTGCACCGTGTCGAGGCCTCGCATCCGCCGGTCGAGGCGGTCTGGCCGCTGGCCGCCGAGGTGGTGGGAGGCGACTCGCTGCTGCGCCACCTGCTGCCGCTCGCCCCCGGGCTGCCGGGCGCCCACCACCCCCATCCTCCCCTCCAGGGAACACCGGCGGTGCCGCAGGACGGCCACGGCCACCTGCCGGCGCTGCACTCGAGCTGGCTCTGTCCGGAGATACCGTTCTCGTTCGTCTTCGACCTCGTGCCCAGGGTGCATCCCGTCGTCCAGCACCTGCCCCATCCGGCGGCCGGCAGGATCAGCAGCCCCGCCCTGCTCGGCGAGTCGCCGCTGCCGGCGGCGCCCGCTCTCGCCCAGGAGGTGCAGGGCGTGCAGGGCGTGCCGGGGGCGCCGGCGCGGCGGGTGCAGGGGGCGGAGCTGGCCGCCGGGGCCGGCGTGCTAGCATCCGCCGCATGAATTCGACCGACCCCCGCGATCGCCGTCCGCAGCGCATCGCCATGCTGGCCGGCGACGGCATCGGCAAGGACGTGACCGCCGAGGCGGTGAAGGTGATCGAGACCGCGGCGGAGGCGTTCGGCCTGCCGCTCGTGCTGGAGCACCTGCCCTGGGACGCCGACCGCTACCTGGCGACCGGCGAGACGCTGCCGGCGGGTGCGCTCGAGGACTTCCGCGACAACTGGTCGGCGGTCTTCATCGGCGCCTACGGCGACCCGCGGGTGCCGGACATGAAGCATGCCGCCGACATCCTGCTCGGCATCCGCTTCGGCCTCGACCTCTACATCAACCTGCGCCCGATCAAGCTGCTCGACGCGCGCCTCTGCCCGCTCAAGGAGCGCCGCGAGGGCGACGTCGACATCGTGGTGTTCCGCGAGAACACCGAGGGCGCCTACGTCAACTTCGGCGGCAACTTCAAGCGCGGCACCGCCGACGAGATCGCCGTGCAGGACGAGATCCACACCCGCAAGGGGGTGGAGCGCATCGTGCGCGCCGCCTTCGAGTACGCCGTGGCGCACGGCCGCCGCGAAGTGCTGATGAGCGACAAGTCGAACGTCATGCGCTACGGCCACGACCTCTGGCAGCGCTGCTTCCGCGAGGTCGCGGCCGAATACCCGCAGATCGAGGCGCGGCACATGTTCGTCGACGCGCTCGCGATGCAGATGGTGCTGCACCCCGAGAAGCTCGACGTGATCGTCACCAACAACATGTTCGGGGACATCATCACCGACCTCGGGGCGGCCCTGCAGGGCGGCCTCGGCGTCGCCGCCTCCGCCAACCTCCATCCCGGCCGCACCTCGATGTTCGAGCCGGTCCACGGCTCGGCCCCCAAGTACGCCGGCACCGGCCGCGCCAACCCGGTAGGCGCCGTCCTCTCCTCCGCGCTGATGCTCGACACGCTCGGCCACGCCGAGGCGGCGCGCACCATCGAGGAGGCAGTCGCGGACAGCCTGCGCCGGGGCCAGACCACGCCCGACCTGGGCGGCAGCCTCACCACCTCGCAAGTCGGCGACCTGCTGGTGGCCGCCGTCGCCCGCGCCTCCCAGGCAACGGCAGCGTCCCCGCCGGGCCGCGGCTGAGCGGCCGTTACTCGCCGCGCAGGGCGGTGATCGGGTCGACCTCGGTGGCCCGGCGGCCCGGCGGCCAGGCGGCGGCCAGGGCGACCAGGACGAGCCCGGCCGCCACCGTCGCGAAGGTCAGCGGGTCGGCGGCGCCGACGCCGTAGAGCAGCGACGAGATCAGCCGGCCGAGGGCAAGGGCCCCGGCGGCGCCCAGCAGGACCCCCGCAACCGCCAGCGTCCCGGCTTCGGCCAGCAGCAACCCGAGCACGCCCAGTGGCCGCGCCCCGAGCGCGACCCGCAGCGCCAGCTCGCGCGTCCGCTGGGCGACGGAGTAGGAGGTGACGCCGTAGATGCCCACCGCCGAGAGGGCCAGGGCGAGGGCGGCGAAGAGGCCCAGGAGCATGAGGCTGAAGCGGCGGCGGCTCACCGAATCGGCGACCACCTGCTCCATGGCGCGCACCTTGGTGACGGGCTGGCCGGGGTCCACCTCGCGCACTGCGGCGCGGACGGCGGCGGTCATCGCCGCGGGGTCGGTGCGGGTGCGCACGACGAAGACCATGGTGGGCGCCGCCAGCGCCGGCAGGAGCTGTGACGCCGTCCGGTACATCGTGGGCCCCGGCTCGGAGCCCAGGGCATGGCGGACCGTTCCCACGATCCCCACCACCGTGTACCAGGGATTGGCCGGATCGTCGCGCCGGCGCGCGTTCGTCGCCCGGCGGAACCGCTTGCCGAGCGCATCCCCGCCCGGCCAGAAGGTGCGCGCCATGACCTCGTCGACGACCGCCACCAGCGGCTTGCCGGCGGTGTCCCCGGCGTCGAGCAGCCGGCCGCAGCGCAGCGGGATGCCCATGGTCTCGAAGTAGCCGGGCACGACCTCCTGCGAGTTCGCGAACAGGACGTCCTCGGGCTTCTCGGGCACCGGCCGGCCTTCGATGTAGACACCGGCCTTCGACTCGACGCCGGCCAGCGGCAGCTGCGAGATGCCGCCCACTGCGGCAGCGCCCGGCAGCGCCCGCAGCCGGTCGGCCAGCCGCTCGAAGACGAGCGCCAGGCGGGGCGCCTGCCGCATGGGGTCCTCCGGCCGGTCGATCTCGAAGCTCAGGACTCCCGCGGCCCGGAAGCCCGGGTCGACCGCGAGCAGGCGGACCAGGCTGCGCAGCAGCAGGCCGGCGCCGATCAGCAGCATCATCGCCAGCGCCACCTCCGCCACCACCAGGCCGTTGCGGGTGCGGCGGCTGCCGATCGTGCCGGTCCCGGACCGGCCGCCGCCGCGCAGCAGCTGCGCCAGGTCCGGCCGGGCCGTCTGCTGCATGGGCGCCAGGCTAGCCACGAGGCTGGCGGCGATGCACAGCGCCGCGGTGAAGGCCAGCACGCGGGCGTCGAGGCCGCTGCCGCGGGCGACGCCGGCGAGGTCGGCGAGACCGGCGAGGCCGGCGAAGCCGGCGAAGCCGGCGGAGGCGGATGCGCCGGCGCCGCCGGAGGCGCCGAGCAGATCGGCGCCGCCGGAGAGCAGCCGCGGAAAGGCGGCGAAGAGCCGCAGGCCGCCGCCGGCCAGGGCGATCCCGAGGACGCCGCCCGCCAGCGAGAGCAAGCCGCTCTCGAGCAGCAGGTGGGCGATCAGCTGCCCGCGCCCGGCCCCGAGCGCGGTGCGCACGGCGATCTCGCGCCGGCGCCCGGCGGCGCGCACCAGCAGCAGGTTGGCGACGTTGGCGCAGGCGATGAGCAGGACGCCGCCGACGGCGCCCCACAACAGCAGCAGCCCTGGCCTGAGATCGCCCACCATCTGCTCGGCGAGCGGCGCCAGGCGGGCGCTCCAACCCTTGACCCGGGGGTGGAGCTGCTCCAGGCGCCGGCAGATCGCCGCCAGCTCGGCCTGCGCCGCCGCGATCCCCACTCCCGGCCGCAGGCGGCCGATCGCCACGCCGAGGCGCGTCGCCCGGTCCTGCTGCACGTCGGCGGACGGCGCCAGCGGCAGCCAGGCGTCGGGCTCGGCGGCGAAACCGTAGAACGCCGGCAGCTCGGAGCCGCGCGGGAAGGTGAAGCGCGGCGGCATCACGCCGGCCACGATCACCGGGTCGCCGTCGAGGACCACCTTCCGGCCCACCACCCGCGGGTCGGCGCCGAAGAAGCGCCGCCAGCCGGTGTCGGAGAGGAGCACCGCCCCGGGCTTGCCGGGGGTGTCGTCGGCGGCCACCAGCCCCCTCCCCAGCGCGGCCGGGGTCCCCAGGAGCGCGGAGAAGTCGCCGGTGACGCGGACGACGTCGAGCTGTCGCGGGTCGCCTCGCCCGGTCAGCGCCATGGCGGCGGGCTGCACCAGGGCGAGCCGTTCCAGAGAGCGGCTCTCGCGCCGCCAGTCGTAGAAGTCGCCGTAGGACACCGGCAGCTTGTCGGCCAGGCCGGCCGACTGCGCCAGCGCCGGGTTCGAGGCCCAGGCCACCACCAGCCGCCCGGGGTCGCGAAACGGCGGCGGCTCGAGCAGCGCCGAGTCGACGACGGTGAAGATCGCGGCGTTGCCGCCGATGCCGAGCGCCAGGGTGAGCACGGCGGCGACGGCCAGGCCGCGCTGCCGGGCGAGGCCGCGGACGGCGAAGCGGAGGTCCTGGATCAAGGCGCTCATCGGCCGCTCATTGTTCCTTCTCTACGGGTAGTGTCCTATTGCTGGATGTCCCTTGCCTCCCTCCCTCCGTTTGGGCGAGGGTCTAAGTCTAAAGGGCGGCGGCGCAGGACTGCGGACCCTCGCCCAAACGGCGGGAGGGAGGCAAGGGACATCCAGCCGGGACACTACCCATCTACGCGCCGCCTGCCCGCGGGTTGCGCGGCGTAGTAGCATCGAGGCCGAGCCGACGACCGACGACCCACTGCCAAGGAGAGCCGCTCTCGTGACCATCGCAAGCCCGGCGGGAACGCCCCTGATCTACGACTGGAACCGCGCCGCGGGCGCCGATCTCGAGCCGGCGCGCGGACGGGTCGAGCTCGACGACGAGACGCTGCGGGACGGCCTGCAATCCCCTTCGGTCAAGGCGCCGGCGATCGAGGACAAGCTGCGCATCCTGCACATGATGGTCAGCCTGGGCATCGAGTCGGCCGATCTCGGCTTGCCCGGCGCCGGGCCGCACGTGGTGCGCGACGTCGAGCGGCTGGCCCGCGAGATCGCCGAGCAGCGGCTGCCGATCGCCCCGAACTGCGCCGCGCGGACGGTGATCGCCGACATCCAGCCGATCGTCGAGATCGCGCAGCGCACGGGCGTCGCGATCGAGGCCTCCTGCTTCATCGGCTCCTCGCCGATCCGCCAGTACGCCGAGGGCTGGACCCTCGACCGCATGCTGCGGCTGAGCCGCGAGGCGGTGGAGTTCGCGGTGGGCGAGGGGCTGCCGGTGATGTACGTCACCGAGGACACCACCCGCGCCGCGCCCGACGACCTGCGCCGCCTCTACACCGCGGCGGTCGAGGCCGGCGCCCGCCGCGTCTGCATCGCCGACACGGTCGGTTTCGCGACGCCCGCCGGCGCCGCCAACGTCACCCGCTTCATCCGCGAGGTCGTGGACGCCACCGGCGAAGAGGTCAAGGTCGACTGGCACGGCCATCGCGATCGCGACCTGGCGGTGATCAACGCGCTCAGCGCCGCCGCCGCCGGCGCCGACCGGCTGCACGGCACCGCGGTCGGCATCGGCGAGCGCGTCGGCAACTGCCCGATCGACCTGCTGCTCGTCAACATGCAGCTGCTGGGCTGGATCGACCGCGATCTCGGCACGCTGCGCGCCTACTGCCAGCTGGTCGCCGACACCACCGGCGTGCCGCTGCCGGACAACTATCCGGTGGTCGGGCGCGACGCCTTCCGCACCGCCACCGGCGTCCATGCTTCGGCCATCCTCAAGGCCCGCGCCCGCGGCCAGGAATGGCTGGCGGACCGGGTCTACTCCTCCGTGCCGGCCAGTCTCATCGGCGGCCGGCAGGTCATCGAGGTGGGCCCGATGAGCGGCGAGTCCAACGTGGTGTGCTGGCTGCAGGACCATGGCATCGAGGCCGCGCCGGAGCTGGTCAAGGAGGTCTTTCGCCGCGCCAAGCAGGCCGACAAGGTGCTGACCGACGCCGAGATCCTGGAGATCAGCCGGGCGTGAAGCGCCAGGCGGGCAGAGCGGCAGGAAGCGCTCCGCCGCCCGCGGGAGAACCGCCAGCCAGGTGGCGGCGGGCGCTGCGCGCCTACCTCGACGCCCTGAGCGCCGAGCGCGGCCTATCGCGGCACACCGTCGCGGCCTACCGCTCCGACCTCGAGCGGCTCGCCGCGGCGCTGGCGCGCGCGGGCGCGGCGGGCGCGGCGGGTGGGGCGGGCGGGGCGGCCGGGGCGGCCGGCGCGGGCGCCGCCGACGACGTCCCCGGCGGCCGTCCCGACCTGCTGTCGGCCGACGCCGCGGTCCTGGCCGCCCACCTCCGCGAGCTGCGCCGGCGCGGCCTCTCGCCCCGTTCGATCAGCCGGGCGCTCTCGGCGCTGCGCGGCTTCTATGCTTTCGCGGTCGCTGCCGGCGATCGCGCCGACGACCCCACCCGCAACTTGACGCCGCCCAAGCTCTGGCGTTCGCTCCCCAAGGTGCTGTCCCAGGGGGAGGTCGAGGCCCTGATCGCCGCCCCCGACCCGACGAAGCCGCGCGGCCTGCGCGACCGCGCCATGATCGAGCTGCTCTATGCCACCGGCCTGCGGGTCAGCGAGCTGGTCGGTCTCGAGCTGCCGCAGCTGCGCGGCGCGGGCTCGGGCGGAATGCAGGAGATCGATTTCCTGGTCGCTTTCGGCAAGGGCAGCAAGGAGCGCGTGGTGCCGGTGGGGGAGGAGGCGGCGGCCTGGGTGCTGCGCTACCTGCGCGAGGCCCGGCCGTTGCTCGCTGCCGGCGAGCGACATCTCGCGGTCTTCGTCAACCGCTCCGGGCACGCCATGAGCCGGCAGGGCTTCTGGAAGATCCTGCGCGGCTACGCGCTCGCGGCGGGCCTGCGCTCCGCGCCCTCGCCGCACGTGCTGCGCCACAGCTTCGCCACCCACCTGCTCGAGCACGGCGCCGACCTGCGCGCGGTGCAGATGATGCTCGGCCACGCCGACGTCTCGACCACCCAGATCTACACCCACATCCACCAGCAGCGGCTGAGAAGCCTCTACGACCGCTTCCACCCGCGCGCCTAGAAACTAACCTGGCTCGCGATCGCCTACCTGGCGGCATCAACTAGAAAGGAGCGAAGCCCGCCGGCGCCAGAGCTCCTGGGCGAGGAGCCCGGCCGCGAGGTAGCAGGCGCTGCCGAGCGCGAAGGTGAAGCTGATCCCCTTCTCCATGGCGAGGTAGACCGCGGCGACGCTGGCCACGACCGAGCAGCTGGCGTTGAGCGCCCAGCCCCACATCATGAGGTCCAGCCGCGCTCCGATCAGCTTGACGCCGGTGGCCATCGGCAAGCCCATCAGGAACCCGAGGGGCGCAAGGACGGCGACGGTGCAGAGCACCCGCAGCGTCAAGGGCAGGGCGACCAGCTCCGCCAGCAGCCACGAGCGGCCGAGCAACAGGGCGAGGAGGCCCCCGCACAGCGCGAGGAAGGCGAGCGCCAGCGCCGACCTGCCGGCGAGAGCCAGGCGCTGTCCGAGCAGGCTGCCGGCGCCGGTCGTCAGCAGCAGCGTCGCGAGGACGGTGGCGAAGGTGTAGGTGGGATTGCCGAGCACCACCGAGAGCAGGTGGAAGAGATCGATCTCGATGAGGATGTAGCCGGCGCCGATGGCGCTGAAGTAGGCGAGGGCGGCCCAGCCGCCGGCGCCGAGCGGCGCCATGCGCCGGGCCACGGGAACCAGCGGCAGCAGCACGAACGGCACCAGCAGCGCGAGCAGCAGGCCCAGGCAGGCGGCGAGGTCCTTGACCGCCGGGCCGGGCGCGCGGTGGGGGCCGCCGCGCGCGGCGAAGTAGAAGGGGTTGTCGTCGGTCGACGGCGTGATGTCGTAGGGCGCCTCGCGGTAGAAGCGCTCGAGGTCCGAGCCGCTCGCGGTGATGGTGGCGCGGATGACCCCCGAGAAGAGCGAGAAGGGCTGCAGGATCTCCGCCGGCGCCGGCCCGCCGTCGGGCAGCCAGATGGGCACGAACTCGAGGCGCCGCAGGAAGTCGCGGGCGCGGGCGGTCTCCTCGGCGGTGAACGGCGAGCGCTTCACCAGCACGTAGCACATCGGCCGGGGATGGAAGGGGCTGACCGCTCCGGCCACCAGGATCTGCCGGCCGGGGTCGGCGACGCCCTCGCGGCGCAACGCCTCGACCGCCACCGCGATGCCGCGCATCGAGTCGCTGACCACCATCTCGCCGAAGCCGAGGGCGCGCAGGAAGGCGAAGCAGCCGCCGGGGCGCAGGTGGCGCAGCATCTCGCGGTAGGCCTCGACGGTGTAGAGATAGTTCTCGCTGAAGGCGAGCGCCGTGGCGCTGCCGCCGAAGTCGACCCAGGTGAGGTCGATCAGGTCCCACTGCCGGCGCGTGCGCAAGATGAAGGTCCTGCCGTTCTCGACGAACGTCCGTACTCCCGGCAGCTCGTAGGGGCGCCCCGAGAACGCGGCCAGGTCCTGGTTGACCACCCGCACCACCAGCGGGTTGATCTCGACCAGGGTGACGTCCCGCCGCCCGTGCCGCACCGCCTGCAGGACGTCCACCCCGCCGCCAGGTCCGATGATCAGCTCGCTGCCCTGGGCCGGCACCAGCTGCTGGCCGAGGGCGGTGAGGTCGGCGTCGAGATAGTCGTAGGCGGCGAGCGACCGCGGATCGCCGTCGAAGCGCACGATCTGGCTGCCGCCGATGCCGTCGATCAGCAGGCTGAGCATCGGGAACCGCGGGCCGTGGTAGGCGGGCGACAGCGCCCAGGTCTGGAAGAACCCAGGCAGGGCCCGGACGCTCGAGAAGGAGTTCCACTCGCTCAGCACCTCGTGGCGGAACATGGTCGTGACATGGGGAGGGCGGGCGACCCGCCGTACCGCCGCGAGAGTGTTGCCGGCCAGCAGCAGCACCGCGGCGGCGGCCAGGGCGAGCAGCGCCAGCCGCCGCCTGCCGCCGCTCAGCGCGAACAGCGCGGCGGCGGTGGCCGGCAGCACGGCGAGCACCTTGAGCAGCACCTCGACCGGCGTCAGGCCGGAGAGCAGCGCCACCGCCGCCAGGCAGCCGAGCGCCGCGGCGCCGAGGTCGACGGCGTAGACGCGATGGAAGCGGGCGCGGCAGTCGGCGAGAACGATGGCGACGACCAGGCCGCCGCAGAGGAACGTCGGGAACAGGCAGGCGAAGAGCGCCGCCAGGATCCAGGGCCGGCGGCCGGCGGAGGCGGTGCCGGCGATGCCGAGGCGGGGGTAGATGACCAGCAGCGCCAGGGTGCCCGCCAGGCAGCAGAACGCCATCGCCAGGCTGCCCCAGGCGGCTTGCGCGCCGCTGCGCTCGTGCGTGAACGTGCGCGGCGCGAGCTGCACCAGCAGCGCGCCGGAGCCCAGGCCGAGCATGGCGAGCGAGACCAGCAGGAAGGCGAAGTAGTAGCTGATCGTGCTGCCGATCAGGCGCGACAGCACGATCTGCAGCGCCAGCACGGCGAAGGCGATCTCGCCGAACGCGAACAGCTGCAGCCCGCGCGGTCCCGGCCGGCGGCCGCTGCCGCGGCTGCCACGGCTGTCATCGAGGGCGGCACTGTCCACTCCGGCGGCGCCGCTGCCGCCGTCCCCGCCCCTCTCGTCGCCGTCCCCGCCGTCGTTGCCATCGCCGTCGCCGCGGCCCCGATGGTCCATGCGCCGAGAGGATAGCAGCCCGTCCGGCGGAGGCGGCCGGGCCGCCGGGTCACGCCGGAGTCCGCGGGGGTGTGCAAAATTTGCAAGAAATTGGACTAGCAGAACCGGCTTTCATGGCGTACAATACCCGCCGCCATTGACGTGTTTGTCACTCCGTACGACGGAATGGATGCCCGCAACCTCCAGCTTCAGAAGGGATCTTCAGCTCTGATGCCTCCACGCCGTGGCCACACTCTGCCCCTCGTCGCTCTCGTCGTCAGCCTCACCATCGTCGCGGCGGGTGCCGCCGCCCATGCCGCTCACGCCGACCTGGTCATCCTGGCCGATGGCGGCGTGCTCAAGATCAAGACCTACGAGCTGTTGGACAACGACCATGCCCGCCTCACGCTGCTGTCCGGCGGGCGCCTGACGTTGACGCTGACTCGCATCGAGCGGGTGGTCGACGACGAGGTGGCCCCCGACCCGGGGCCCATGCTGCCGAAGGCGGCTGCCGCCGCCGCCGTCATCTTGCCGCAGCTGCCGTTGCGTTTCGATCCCTCGCAGACGGTGCCGGACGGGCCCTGGGGCGCGATGATCTACGAGACGGCGCGCCGCCACGCCCTGAACCCCTGGGTGGTCGCGGCGGTGATCCGGGCCGAGTCCGCCGGCAACCCGCGGGCAGTGTCGCGGGTCGGCGCCCGCGGCCTGATGCAGCTGATGCCGGCGACCGCCGAGCGCTTCGGGATCCGCCACCGGCACCTTTTCAACCCGGCGCAGAACCTGGAAGCCGGGAGCCGCTACCTCTCCTGGCTCGTCGATCAGTTCCCCAACGACCTCGCGAAGGTGCTCGCCGCCTACAACGCCGGCGAGAACGCCGTCGCCCGCTACGGCGGCGTGCCGCCCTACCGCGAGACCCGCGGCTACGTCCGGCGCATCTACGCCAGCCTCGGCCTGGCCATCGCTCCCGAGTGGGGAGGCGAAGCGCCGGCCGTCCAGGTCGTCGCCGCCAGCCGCGCGGCAGGCCGGTAGCGGCCTGGCTCTTCCCGGGGTGGGAGGAGGCCCCCCGGGGAGCCTTACCCCCTGTGGCCTCTAAACCGGCGGCGTTCTTCTTACCAAGGGACTACGGCTCGACCTACTCGCGATCGATGTCGACGAGTACGGCCAGCGCTACGTGCTGGACTTTGAAATGACCACTCCCACCGGCACGGCCATCGTTCGATCCGCGTGGATTGCTCTGGCCAGCAAGGACCTGCTACGGTTCATCAGCTGTTACCTGCTGTAGGAGTGCTTATGACACCGCACAGAAACGACATCCGTCTACTCGGAGTCGTCGCGCTCACCGCCGACCTGCCCGAGAGAGGCCTGCTCCGCGGCCAGGTCGGCACCGTCGTCGAAGTCCTTGCTCCTGGGGTCTTCGAGGTCGAGTTCTCCGATGATCAGGGCCATACTTACGCGCTGCTCGCGCTGCGTGACAGCCAGCTGATGGTCCTGCACTATCGACCCCAACAGGCCGCCTGACAGCCAACGCCCCGGCAGCATCCGCCTCACTGGCCGCGAAGCTCGCGCTCGCTGGTCAGGAACGGCACCGCTTGCGCGGTCTTCATGCAGCTGACGTCGAGGCCTTTCGCCGAGCCCCGCTTCACGAAGTCGGCGACTACCCGGTCTTCGCAGTTGCCGGAGCCATTGTGGGTGCCGTGGGGGATCTGGACCCATAGGCCGTGCGTGAAGCCCTTGGCGACCAGGGCGGCGTCGGCGGGCGGGGTGACGGGGTCGCGCTCGCCGGAGAGGAGGAGGGTGGGGACGTCCGAGTGGACGAGGTCGCCCGAGCCCGGCGGCAGCGGCGCGTGCGGCCAGATGGCGCAGACGGCGAGCTGCTCGCGGACGCGGTCGTCGCCGTAGAAGGTCCCCCGGGTGACGGCGGCGATCTCGTTCGGGGCGATCCGCGGCAGGTCCTCGGCGCAGGTGACCGAGAACAGGAGCCCGATCGCGATCTCCTGCTGGAGAACGGCACGGAGCTGGACCGCCGGGGTGGCCAGCTGCCGGTAGTCCCCCTGGGCCGCCAGGTGGACGCGCAGCGGGACCGCGCGCGCCTCTCGCGGGTTGTAGAGGGCGAAGCGAAGAGTGTCGGCGGCGGCCGAGCGGGTGAGCAGCACCGTTACCGGCTTGCCGGTCTCGGGGTGGGTCACCTTGACCTGTACCGGCTGCCGCGCCAGCCGGTCGAGCACCGTCGAGACCTCCTCCTGGAAGCGTGGGAAGGCGGCGTGGCAGGCCGGCTCGGCCGCGCAGTCGCGGGCGAGAAGCTGCAGGGCGTGCTGGGAGTTGCGGGCGTGGTAGAGGGGGCTGGGGTCGCCGGGCTTCGCGACTCCGCTCAAGACGACGCTGCGCACCGCTTCGGGGTGGCGGACGAGGAAGACCTGTGCCGCGTACGTGCCGTAGGAGCCGCCGATCAGGTTCACCTTGCCGTACCCCAGGTGGCGCCGCACGTCGTCGACGTCGTCCATGGCGGCGGCCGTCGTGTAGCGGCTGAGGTCGGCCTTCTGCCGCAGCTCGTCGCGGCAGGCGATCGCGGCGTCGAGGGGGAAGATGTGGTCGAGCCGGGTGCCGTCGCCCCAGATCCGGCAGGAGAGCGGGTTCGACCTTCCGGTGCCGCGCGTATCGACGAAGACGAGGTCGCGCAGCGTCCGCATGGAGGAGTGGACGAGCTCCGGCGCCGACGCCGACTCCGTCGTCCCCTCCCCCGGGCCTCCTGCAAGGAAGAAGATCGGGTCGGCCGCCGGGGTGGGCCCCGTCGCCGGGAGGAGAACGATCCGCAGGGAGAGCTTCCGGCCGGAGCGGGTCTCGCGGCTCTCGAAGACCTCGTACGTCCCGCACAGGGCTTCTCCCCCCTTGTCCGGCAAGGTGCAGGGTCTGAGCTTGCCCTGCCATCTCCGTGACATGGGCGCCGGCGCCGGCGCCGGCGCCGACGCCGACGCGGCGGGCGTGATGGCCCTCGCGGCGGCGGGGGCTTCGCGCGCGGCTGCAAGGGTGGCCACGAGAGCGGCGGCGAGGGCGGCGGCGAGAGCGGCGGAGGCGAGCTTGCGATGCGGCATGGAGTCTCCTCGACAGGTTCCCTACGCGCTACGCGGGAATGGGTCGGAGGTTTCGCCAGTGGTCCCAGGCGGCGGCAGCCCCGGGACGGTGCTGCGCCCGGCGGCTGCCGATCGCCGCGGGCACCTGCGGCGCTTCCTGATCGGGATGTACGTGCGGCTCCGTCCTGCGTGCGGCCCGACCAACTGTACCGCAAGGCGGTCGCGCGCCGGCGAATGCACGGGAAGCCTGCGCCGCGCGGCCGAGCGCACGCCGCGTGAAGGCAGGTGGCCGGACTGGCTGCGGAAAGCAGGCTTGACAGTGCCCGCGAAGGGAATAGCATGGCAGCAGGTCAAGGTGCCAGCAGGGTTTCCTATCTCCAACAGAAGGAGGATGGCAATGGCCCGTAGAGTCTCGATGTTCGCCGGCTTCGTCCTCTCGCTGGCGTTGGCGGCCGGTGCCGCGGGGGGAGCCGCATCCACGACCGAGCATGGAGCGAGCTTTACGCCGAAGGACCTGGTGTGGGCTCCCGCGCCGCCTGCTCTCCCGCGCGGGGCCGAGAGGGCCGTGCTGGAGGGAGATCCCGCCAAACCCGGCCTGTTCACCTACCGCCTGCGGCTGCCAGACGGCTACAAGGTCATGCCCCACTGGCACAGCACCGTCGAGCACGTCACGGTCCTCGAGGGCGAGCTCCATCGCGGCATGGGCGAGAGGTTCGACACGACTGGCGGCTGGACGCTGCCCGTGGGAGGCTTCACCGTCACACCGGCCAAGATGAACCACTTCATCTGGACCACGGGCACGACCATCCTCCAGATCCACGGCGAAGGCCCCTTCGACATCCACTACGTCAATCCGGCCGACGATCCGCGTAACGCCAGTGCGCAGCCGAAATAGCAGGTGAAGCTCTCCCAGACCGGACCGCAGGCGTTCGTCCTCGAGTTCGAGAGCGAGGAAGAGCTGCGCGCCGAGGAGCGCGCCCACCTGTCGGTGGGCGGGCTCTTCTTGCAGCCCGCGGGGCCGTTGGCGCCGTTCGCCAAGGTGACGGTGGCGCTGCGGCTGCTCGGGCGAGGTGAGGCGGCGGTGGCGGCCGTCGTCGTCGGCTCGCCGCCCGGCGGACTGGCGCTGCAGTTCGAGGGCAGCCCGGCCGGCGTGGTCGCGGCGCTCCTCGCCAAGCCGGCAGAGCTTCCTGCCAAGCCCGCGGCAGAGCCGGCAGCGAGCGAGCCGGAGACGACGACTCTCTGGGAGAAGGTCCGCGGTCTGACGCCGCCGCAGAAGATCCTCCTCGCGCCGAAAGCCGACCGGGTGACGCGCGCCTTGCTCGTTCAGGAGAGCGATGCCCAGGTGCTCTTCGCGCTGCTCAAGAACCCGCGGCTGTCGGTCGACGAGGTGGTGCGGGTCGCCAAGTCGTCGTATCTCTCGTTCCAGGCAGCCGAGCTGATCCTGAAGACCAGCACCTGGGCCTCGAGCCTCGACGTGCGCCTCGCGCTGATTCACAACCCGAAGCTGCCGGTGCCGTTCGCGCTGCGCATCCTGGCGACCCTGCCGGACCACGAGGTGCGAACCATCGCCAAGGGCGCCGCCACCAGCATGCCGCTGAGGCAAGCAGCCATCAAGCGGATCCAGGGCGGCTAGTGGCCCGAGCGGGACACTAGCGCAGCCTTCGCGCGCCATGCCCGAGCGTCGCTCCATCGCCGGCGAGATCCCGATCGAGCAAGCGCCGCTCTGGGTGCTCGCGATCGCCGCGGCTCTCTTGGCGCTCGTCGCCTACCCGGCCCTCGTCGGCATCCTCGACGGCTTCGGCGCCTGGCACGGCGAGAAGCTCCGCACCGCGATCGCCGCCGCCGTCCTGGGTCTCGTCGTGGTCGCCGGCCTCGCCACCCGCAAGCCCTGGAAGCGTCCGCGTGGCACGGAGCCCGTCGACCGCCGTCCGTGGTTCGTGCGTTTCTCGAGCTGGCTGTGGGGAGTCGTCCTCTACCCCAACGTGCTGCACGGCATCCTCGTGCTCGCCCGCAAGGGACCCCCACCCGACTACCGGACGTCGCTGTTCGTCGGCTTGCTGCTTTCGGGGGTCCAGGGGCTGCTGGTGTGGCTGGATCGACGGGAGCGCGCCGCGAGGCTCTCGAAGTGAGGACGACTCAAGCCGGGACTGCCGCTGCCTCCGCGGTGGCTTCGAGGGCGACCGTGAGCGGGCCTCCCCAGCGCATCACGACGACGGTGCGGTCGTCGGTGGGGGGCTGGGTGCCGACATGGGCGGCCACCGCTGCCAGCAGGCGGTCACGCACGGCGGCGGCGCTGGGCTCGGCCAGGTGGGCGCCCGACAGGTGGGCAACGGCACCGGCCCCGCCGCCGGCGCCGGCGGCGGCCAGGGCGCGCCTCCTGGAACCTGTTGCCGACGTGCCGCCTGCGGCACCGGCCGCTCCCGGCTGCTTGGCGGCGGCGGCGAGGGCGGTCTCGATGCGGTCGTAGCCGAACGGCTCGCCTTCGGAGTTGGTCTCCTCGAAGACGCCGTCGGAGAGCCAGACGACGACGTCGCCGCGGTCCAGGGTCAGCTCGCGGCGGGCGTAGCTATGGCCGAGAGCGCCGAGGGGGGAGCTGGGGAGGAGGATCTCCTGGACCCGGCCGCCGCGCACGATGTAGGTTGGCGGGTGGCCGGCGTTGGTGAGGGTGAGGCGCCCCTCCCGCAGGTCGAACATGGCCAGGGTGGCGGTGACGAAGCAGCGGCCCTCGGCGTTGGAGCGCACGACGGCGTCGAGGCGGCGCAGGATCTCTTCCGGCTTGCGGGTCTCCTCGATCAGGATCAGCAGCGCCGCCTTGAGCATCGCCATGCGCAGACCGGTCGAGAGGCCGTGCCCGGAGACGTCGGCGATGATCACCGCGATCTCACGCTCCGACAGCCGCAGGACGTCGAAGTAGTCGCCGCCGATCGCCGCCGAAGGCTCGAAGAGGGTGGCGAACTCGACGCCCTCGCCGCTCGGCAGGTTGCTCGGGATCAAGCTGTTCTGCAGGTCGCGCGCCAGGGAGAGCTCTTTCTCGAGCAGCTCCTTCTGCGCGGAGGCGGCGACCAGGGTCTCGAGGTTCGCCGCCATCTCGTTGAAGGTGCGCTGCAGATCGCCGATCTGGTCCCGCCGCCCGCCCGGGATGCGCACGCTGAAGTCGCCGCGGCGGACGGCGTCGGTCGCGCGGCTGAGGCGGTTCACCGCGCGCGACAGGCCGACGATCATGAACAGCGCCATCAGCGCCGCCGCCGCGTAGACGTTGAAGAGCAGCACGGCCAAGCCGACCAGCACGGCCCAGGAGGGGGCGTCGATCTCGCCGTTGGCCGCGAACAGGTGCTGGCGCACGATGCGCGGCGTGCCGCTCAGGGTGACCAGCAGGCTGCCGGTGATCACGCGGCTGCCGGACAGGTCGACCAGCGGCCCGCTGGCCTGTCCCCACCAGAGCAGCTGGCGGTCCAGGAACCAATCGCCCCGCGACCGTTGCTTGAAGAACCGCTGCGCCTCTCCCAGGTTGCTGCCGCGGTGCAGGGTCAGCAGGGGCAGCTCGCGGCTGCCCAGCTTGATCCGCATCACGTCGACCGGGTCGCCGGGGCGATTGGTCTCGACCCACAGGCCGCTGCGCCGGCTGAGCTCGAAGTCGAGGTCGCCGGTGTAGACGCCGAGCGCACCGCGGCTTGCGCCGCCGGCGGCGGCGGCCAGGGTGGGGCAGCCGAGGGCGCCCGAGTAGAAGCGCGGCAGCGACGCCAGGCCCGCGCCCGGAGATGCCGTCCCCGGCGATCCTGTTCCCGTTGCGGTTCCTGCTCCGGTTCCGGTCCCGGTTCCGGTTCCTGCTCCGGTCCTTTCTCCCGCCGATGCCGCTCCCGCCGATGCCGCTCCCGCCGATGCCGCACCCGGCGATGCGGCCACGGTCGCCGCGGACGCCCCTGCCGGCGATGCGGTCACCGGCGCCGCCGTCGCCGTCCTGGCCGCCGCCGCCTGCGACGCCCAGGCCGGCCAGTGCGCCGGGGCGCGCGGGTCGCCGGCAATGCGCTCGCCGTCCCGGTAGTAGGCGAAGACCATCGCCGGCATCGCTCCCCCTGCCACTCGCGGGTCCGGCACCTTCCCGCTCACCAGGTAGTGCGCGGCGCGTTCGCGCGTCGCCGCCGCGACCTCGGCGTCGAGAGAGCCCAGCGCGTCGCGGTAGACGTGGCCGATGAAGAAGCAGGCCAGCAGGTAGGCCACCACGGCCAGCAGCAGCAGCACCATCGGGATGGGCAGCACGCCGATCAGGAAGTAGGAGAAGCTGAGGCGGCGGCCGACCTTGTAGAGGAATGCCGACAACACTCGCCAGGCGGCCAGCATGGCCACGATCAGGCAGAGGCAGCCCAGCCCCAGGCCTACCACGGTGTTGACGTAGGGCAGGTGCAGCCGCCAGAGCGCCCTGACCAGGACGAGGCCCAGCGTCACCAGGGCGAAGGCCACCAGCAAGGCGGCAAGGCGGCGGGGGGTCGAGAGTTTCACGGGCGGCGGTCGGGGGCCTGTCGCGTCCGTCTCAGGCTGCTCGGGCGTGACCGCGGGATGGTCACGCCCCGATGGGCACTACGCCTGCCGCAGGCCAAAGTTTCCGCTGGCGCGTGCCGGCGCCGTGCGAACGTCTCGGGCGGCCGACGGCGCCGACGGCGGTAGTTTCGAGCGACCCGGCGGGTTCCTGCCTCGCGGCGGCGACGGCGGCCGGGATGGCTCTCCCGGCAGATCGCGTAGAATGTTCCGCGCCGCCGCGCCGGTGGGCCTGCCGCCCGCCGCCCGCCGCTGGCGTCAGCGCATCTTAGCCTGAATTCAAGGAGGGGGCACCGTGTCGAGGATCCCGCGCTTCCAGGAGCACCTGAAGACCGGCTTCACCGCCGAGTCGGTGAGCGCCGCGCGCTACCGCGCTTACGCCGCCCGCGCCGAGGAGGACGGCATGCCGCGCCTGGCGGCGCGCTGGCGGCGGCTGGCGGCGGCCAAGGACGGCCTGGCGGTTCGGCTGCTGGTGGCGGCCGAGCAGGTGCGCGGGCTCGACTCCGACGTCCGCACCGCCATCGCCGAGGAGCGCTTCGAGAACGACGTCCTCTACCCCAAGATCATCCGCGAGATCACCGACCCGGCAGAGCAGCAGACCGCGGCGGTCTTCCGCCAGCTGGTCGCGGACCAGGTCGAGCACCTGCGCGAGCTCGAGGCGCTGCGGCGCGACCTCGCGGCGGCCCAGGGCGACGTCCAGGTGCCGCCCGAGGCGGATGCCGGCTCGCCGCTCCCGGCGGCCCGTCCGGCGTCGGCGACGGCCCCCGGATAGCTCCGTAAATATCACTACTTAAACGACTTGCGCAGCTTGTACCTCTCAGTCACAAGTGCTACACTGGCAGCGGGGAGAGGGAGGTCCCGAGAACCATGAAAGCCGTGACCGCGACGACCGGTGAGAGCTGGATCACCACCACCTTCGAGAAGCTCGAGGACTGGTCGCAGCGCCACTCCTTCTGGCCGTTCCCCTTCGGCACGGCCTGCTGCGCCATCGAGTTCATGTCGACGGTGTCCAGCCACTACGACCTCTCGCGCTTCGGCTCCGAGGTCGTGCGCTTCTCGCCGCGCCAGAGCGACGTGCTGCTGGTGGCAGGCACCATCAACGACAAGATGGCGCCGGTGCTGAAGAAGATCTACGACCAGATGGCCGACCCGAAGTGGGTGATCTCGATGGGGGCCTGCGCCTGCTCGGGCGGCTTCTACCGCGCCTATCACGTCATGCAGGGCATCGACGAGGTGATCCCCGTCGACGTCTACGTGCCGGGCTGCCCGCCGACGCCCGAGGGGCTGATGTACGGCATCCTGCAGCTCCGGGAGAAGGTGGTCCGCGACCGCGCGCGGCTGGGCAAGGCCGCCGACGTGCGCGCCAAGGAGCGGTCCAGCGAGCAGCCGGACCTCGGCGCTCCCGAGATCTAGGTCCCCCTGGCCCTGGCTCCTGGCTCCCCTGGCCCAAGAGATGAGCGCAAGCGCGATGCCCCCTTCTCCTCCGACTACCACCGCACCCGGCGGTGCATCCGGCGCCCCCGACGCCGCCTCCGGCACGGCGGGTGCGGTCGCCAGCGCGGCGGGCAGCCGCGCCGACCGTCCGCAGGCCACCGTCGTCTCCGACCTCTCGACTCTCTACCAAGGCGTTCGCTCCAGGTTCCCGGTCGACAGCATCACCCCGGTCTCGGGGGACACCGCCGGCCTCGACCAGCCGACCTGGATCGTCGAGCGCGAGGTGCTGGCGGACCTGGCGCGCGAGCTGCGCGACAACCGCGAGACGCGCTTCGACCTGCTGATGGACGTGGCGGGCGTCGATTTCCCGGACCGGCCCGAGCGCTTCGAGGCGGTCTACCACCTCTACTCGGTGCCGCGCAACGCCCGCCTGCGGTTGAAGGTGGCGGTCGCGGAGAGCGACCCGGTGCTGCCGTCGCTGGTGCCGGTCTGGAACGCCGCCAACTGGGCCGAGCGCGAGGTCTTCGACATGTTCGGCCTGCGCTTCACCGGCCATCCGAACCTGTCGCGCCTTCTCTGCCACGAGGGCTTCCAGGGGCACGCGCTGCGCAAGGACTACGACTCGGCGCGGCGCTGGATCCTCACCGAGGACAAGATCTACAAGCCGCACTTCGATCTGCCCGCCGGCTTCCTGGCCGGCCAGGGCGGACAGGTCCAGACCGCCTCGTCGACCCATCGAGGCTCGGCAGCGCCAGAGACCCCGGCGGCCCCGGCCAGCATCGACGACGATCTCTTCGAGCGCATGACGATCAACATCGGGCCCTCGCACCCGGCCATGCACGGCACCTTCCGGCTGATGGCGGTGCTCGACGGCGAGACCATCGTCGCCTCCGACATGGAGATCGGCTACCTCCACCGCTGCTTCGAGAAGATGTGCGAGACCCACACCTGGCAGCAGGTGATCCCCTACACCGACCGGCTCAACTACTGCTCCTCCTTCATCAACAACGTGGCCTACTGCCGGACGGTCGAGAGGCTGCTGGGCATCGAGGCGCCGCCGCGGGCGGTGTGGGCGCGCACCATCCTGTCCGAGTTCTCGCGCATCATGGATCATTGCGTGTGCAACGGCACCACGCTCGTCGACGCCGGCGGTCTCACCAACTTCTGGTACATGTTCCAGCCGCGCGAGGAGATCTACGGGCTGCTCGAGTCCTGCTGCGGCGCCCGCCTGACGGTGTCGTACTGCCGCATCGGCGGCCTGTCGCAGGAGCTGCCGCCCGATTTCATGGCGCGCTGCCGGCGGCTGCTCGAGATCATCCCGCCCTTCGTCGCGGACGTCGAGAAGCTGTGCGATCACAACCGCATCTGGCTCGACCGCGCGGTCGGCGTCGCCGCCATCTCCGGCGCCGAGGCGGTCAACTGGGGCTGGACCGGACCCTGCCTGCGGGCCAGCGGCGTGCCCTTCGACGTGCGCCGCGCGCAGCCCTACGACCTCTACGACACGGTCGAGTGGGACGTGCCGGTGCTCTACGGCGGCGACGTCTACGACCGCTACCGCATCCGCAACCTCGAGATCCGGCAATCGCTCAGGATCATCCGCCAGCTGCTCGACCGCGGCATGCCCGAGGGCGGCTTCATCGTCGACGACCCGCACGTCGCGCTGCCGCCGAAGGAGAAGGCCTACAACGAGATGGAGGCGATGATCTATCACTTCAAGCTGATCATGGACGGCATCCAGGTGCCGGAGGGGGAGCTCTATCTGCCGACCGAAGGCGCCAATGGCGAGCTCGGCTTCTACATCCTGAGCGACGGCACCGCCAAGCCCTACCGGATCAAGGTCCGGCCCCCCTGCTTGCCGATGATGTCCACCTTCTCCAAGCTGATCCGCGGCGGTTCGGTGTCCGATGCGGTGATCTCGCTGGGCGGCCTGAACGTCGTCGCCGGAGAGCTCGAGCGATGAGCACCCCCGCGGCGACCCAGGCCTCTCCGGCCCCCCAGGCGATCCCGGCGAGCGAGCCTCCCCCGGCGCCCTACCCGACCACCACCCGGCCCTACCGGCAGAGCATGGCCGAGCGGCTCTACCTGCCGCTCGTCGGCGGCCTGCTGGTGACCCTCCGGCACTTCCTGCGCAACCTGTTCCACCCGGGCAGGATGCTGACCATCGAGTACCCGGAGGAGCGGCGCAACTACAGCCACCGCTTCCGCGGCCATCACATCCTCACCACCCGCCCCGACGGCTCGGTGCGTTGCGTCGCGTGCTACCTCTGCGCCCAGGCCTGCCCGGCGGAGTGCATCCATATCGAGGCCGCCGAGCACCCGGACGTCAACATCGAGAAGTATCCGGTGGTGTACGAGATCGACATGCTGCGCTGCGTCTTCTGCGGCTACTGCGTCGACGCCTGTCCCGAAGAGGCCATCATCATGAGCAACAACTACGACATGGCCTACTTCAACCGCGACCAGACGATCGTCGGCAAGGCGGACCTGATGAAGCCTTATACCTTCGACGAGGGGCAGCTCGGCTACCGGCCGCGCTACCCCGAGGAGGAAGCGGAGCGGGCGAAGATGCGCCGCGAGGCCTTCTCGCTCGTCGAAGCGGCTCGCCGGGCGCGAATCTAACCAGGACACTACCTTCCGCCGGGAATACGCCTCCGAGACCGGCAGTTGCGCTAAGATGGAGCGGGATTCCTCCTCGGGCGACATGGCAACGCACAGTCCACCAGCCGGCGATCCCGGCCACGCCGGCGACCCTGGCCCGTCCGGCTCTTCCACCACCCCCGGCGCCTCCGGCCCCTTCGGTCTCTCCGGCGACCCCGGCGACCCTCCGCCGGCGATGGCCCATCACCCGATCGCGCCGGAGCGGCTGGACGACGTCGTGATCCGCTTCGCCGGCGACTCGGGCGACGGCATGCAGCTGACCGGCAGCCAGTTCACCACCACCTCGGCGCTGGTGGGCAACGATCTCTCGACGCTGCCCGACTTCCCGGCGGAGATCCGCGCGCCGGCGGGCACCATGGCGGGGGTCTCCGCGTTCCAGGTGCGCATCGCCGACTACGACATCCACACCCCGGGCGACGCGCCCGACGTGCTGGTCGCGATGAACCCGGCGGCGCTCAAGAAGAACCTGCCCGACCTCAAGCCGAACGGCGTCCTGATCGTCAACAGCGACGAGTTCAACGAGCGCAACTTCGCCCGCGCCGGTTACGCCTCCAACCCGCTCGACGGCCTGAACGGCGGCGCGCTCGAGCGCTACCGCGTGTTCAAGGCCGATCTCGGCACCATGACCCGCCGCGCCCTCGAGGGCACCGGCCTGGACGCCAAGGGCATGGACCGCTGCAAGAACTTCTTCGCTCTCGGCATGGTCTACTGGCTGTTCAGCCGCCCGCTCGACTCGACGATCGCGTGGCTCGAGCGCAGCTTCGCCAAGAAGCCCGGCCTCGCCGACGCCAACATCAAGGCGCTGCGCGCCGGCTGGAACTTCTGTGACATCACCGAGCTGTTCCATCACCGCTACGAGGTGCAGCCGGCGCCGATGCCGCCGGGCCTCTACCGCAACATCCAGGGCAACACCGCGCTCGCCCTGGGACTGATCGCGGCCAGCCGGAAGAGCGGCCTGCCGCTGTTCCTGGGCGCCTACCCGATCACCCCGGCTTCCGACGTGCTGCACGAGCTGGCGCGGCACAAGGCTTTCGGCGTCACCACCTTCCAGGCGGAGGACGAGATCGCCGCGGTCTGCGCCGCGATCGGCGCGGCGTTCGGCGGCGCCCTGGGGGTGACGGCCTCGAGCGGCCCCGGAATCGCGCTCAAGGCCGAGGCGATGAACCTGGCGGTGATGGTCGAGCTGCCGCTGATCGTCTGCGACATCCAGCGCGGCGGCCCCTCCACCGGCCTGCCGACCAAGACCGAGCAGGCCGACCTGCTGCAGGTGATGTTCGGGCGGAACAGCGAATCGTCGCTGCCGGTGCTCGCCGCCGCCTCGCCGAAGGACTGCTTCGAGGTCGCTCTCGAGGCCGCGCGCCTGGCCGTCCGGCACATGGTGCCGGTCGTGCTGCTGTCGGACGGCTACATCGCCACCGGCTCCGAGCCCTGGAAGCTGCCGGACGTCGCCAGCCTGCCCGATCTCCGGGTCGAGTTCCGCACCGATCCCGCCGGCTTCACGCCCTATCTCCGCGATCCCGAGACGCTGGCGCGCCCCTGGGCCGTCCCCGGCACTCCCGGCCTCGAGCACCGCATCGGCGGCCTCGAGAAGGAGGACGTCACCGGCAACGTCTCCTACGACCCCGCGAACCACGAGCACATGGTGCGGCTGCGCGCCGAGAAGGTGGCCCGGATCGCCCGCGACATCCCCGAGCTGGAGGTGGACGGCGAGCCGTCCGGCCGCTTGCTGGTGCTCGGCTGGGGCTCGACCGCGGGTGCCATCACCGGGGCGGTCAACGCCGCCCGCCGCCAGGGCCGCGAGGTCAGCCGGGCGCACCTGCGCTATCTCAACCCCATGCCGGCGAACCTCGGCGAGGTGCTGGCCCGCTTCGAGCGCGTGCTGGTGCCGGAGATGAACCTCGGCCAGCTGGCGCTGCTGCTGCGCGCCCGCTTCCTCAAGGACGTGATCAGCCTGAGCAAGGTGCAGGGCCGGCCGTTCACGCGCAACGAGATCCTCGACGAGATCGTGCTGCTTCTCGAACATCCGCTGGACCGCCCGCTCGACCAGCGGCCAGGCTCCATGAACGCGCCCGCGACCGCCCATGACGCCCCTTCTTCCGGGAACGCCCATGTCTCCTGAGACCGCCGCCACCCCCGGCGGCCCCGGCGGTCCCGGCGGTCATCCGGCGCTGTCGAAGAAGGACTTCCAGACCGACCAGGAGGTGCGCTGGTGCCCCGGCTGCGGCGACTACGCCATCCTCTCGGCGGTGCAGCAGGTGTTCCCCGAGCTGGGGATCCCGCGCGAGAAGTTCGTGGTGGTGTCGGGCATCGGCTGCTCGAGCCGCTTCCCGTACTACATGAACACGTTCGGCTTCCACTCGATCCACGGCCGCGCGCCCGCCGTGGCGACGGGCCTCAAGCTGGCGCGCCCGGAGCTCGAGGTGTGGATCGCCACCGGCGACGGCGACGCGATGTCGATCGGCGGCAACCACCTGATCCACATCCTGCGCCGCAACGTCGGCGTGAAGATCCTGATGTTCAACAACCGCATCTACGGCCTCACCAAGGGCCAGTACTCGCCGACCAGCGAGCCGGGCAAGCGCACCAAGTCCACCCCCTTCGGCTCGATCGACATGCCGTTCAATCCGCTGGCGCTGGCCCTGGGCGCCGGCGCGACCTTCGTCGCGCGCAGCGTCGACATCTTCCAGCAGCACCTGAAGGAGACCTTGCGCCGCGCCGCGCAGCACCGCGGCACCGCCTTCGTCGAGATCTACCAGAACTGCAACATCTTCAACGACAAGGCTTTCGGCTACATGACCGAGAAGGAGACCCGCGAGGAGCAGACGGTGCAGCTCGAGCACGGCAAGCCGCTCGTCTTCGGCAAGGGGCGCCGCCGCGGGTTGCGGCTGCGGGGCGTCGGGTTCGAGGCCTTCGAGATCGGCGCCGAGGCTCCGAACCGCATCGAGGACTGCCTGGTGTGGGACGAGCAGGTCGCCAGCCCGGCGCTCGCCTTCCTGGCCGCCCAGCTGCTGCCCCCCGACTTCCCGACCGCCCTTGGCGTGCTGCGCGCGGTGGAGCGGCCGAGCTACGAGTCCGGCGTCGTCGAGCAGATCCACCGCCTCCAGGGCCAGGCGCGCACCGGGCCCGCCACGCTCGAGGAGCTCCTGGCGGCCGGAGACACCTGGACGGTAGCCGGGCCAGGAGCGCCGGCCGCGCCCGAGCCGTCGTAGGTGTCCGACCTGATGATCCTCGCCCATGGCGGCGCCTGGGAGACGCGCTTCCAGGTGTCGTCGCTGGCGGCCAGTGCGGCGGCGGCGGGCGAGCAGGTGGAGATCGCGCTGTTCTTCGCCGCCCTCGATTCCTGGGCCGACGGACGCTGGGACGCGCTCGATCCGGGGCCGCCGGTCTCCGCCGAGCGCCTGGAAGCGCTCGGGCTGCCTCCCCTGTCCACGCTGCTGGCGGCGGGGCGGGAGGCCGGGTCGATCCGGATCTATGCGTGCAGCGCCTCGAGCCGCATCCTGGGGCTCGACATGGCCCGGGTGCAGCAAGCGGTCGACGCGGTGCTCGGCTGGCAGACCCTGTCGCGCATGACCGCGACCGCCGGCCGGGTGGTCAGCTTCTAGCCCGAAACGGCGGCGAGGCGCGGCGAGGGGCTCGTCTCAGGCGTGCCGCTTGATCAGGTAGGTCTCCGACCCCACGACCTGCGGGTCGAGCGAGAACTCGTAGAGCTGCAGGCCGCCGAACAGGGCCCGCACGCGGGGGAAGCCAGCCGCCTGCAGCCGCCGGGCGACCTCGACCGCTTTCGCGCCGTCGTCGTCGACCAGCACCACCTCCAGCTCGGGCGGGGGAGTCCAGTCCGGCCCCGGCAGCGCGCGCGCTCCCATCAAGGCCAGCGGGCCGCCGGCCGGGCGCACGTCGATCAGCAGCGGTGGGTCCCCCTCCTTGAGGCGCCGGAAGACGGTGTAGGGCGGCACCTCGAGCTGGGGATCGAACTGCACGACCGGTGTGCCTTTGGTGGTGTGGCGCGTGGGCATCTACAGTTCCTCTCCGGATCACTCTCGATCGCCGGGGATCGCCTTCAGGTCACTCGCGACTGGTGGTCGCTCCAGACCAGGCCGGACATCGCCTTCGGCAGGAAGCGGGTCGATTTCGGGGGCAGCAGCTCGCCCTGGGCGATCGCCGCGGCGAAGTCGGCGGGGTGCATCGGCGGCAGCCAGAAGCCGGTGCCGAGCTCGCCGCGTTCCAGCTGGGCATACAAGGTGTCGGCATCGGAGCGGTAGACCAGGGTGCCGTCGGTGGCCGCCTCCGGGGCGAGGCCGAGCGCCGGCAGCACGGCGTCCTGGAAGATCTTGACGACCAAGGGTGGCGCCTTTCCCGCCGCGGCGCGCGGGGTGCCCGCCGGCAGCAGGCGCCAGATCTCGGGCGGACGCCCGGCCACCCACACGCCGAGCGCCGGCTGCGGCGCCGCCGCCACGGCCCGCGCGAGCTCGACGCCGCTGCCGCCGCGGAAGGGCACCGCCGCAGCCTTCAGGTCGGCGAACAGGGCAGGGTCGATCGGCTGGCGCAAGGCGCGATGGATGGGATCGATGGTCAGCGCCCGCGAGCTCATGCTGGTCACCACCGCCAGCTTGGCGCCGGCGGCGGTGCCGGCGGAGCCGGGATGCTCCGCCGCGAAGCGCTGCCCGACCTTGTAGCGATGGTGGCCGTCGGCGATCGCGGCCGGCCGCGCCGCGAGCGCCTGCTGGTAGGCGGAGATGCGGTCCGGATCGGCGATGCGGAACAGCAGGTGGTGATTGCCGGCGTCGTCGCGGTAGTCGACCAGCGGCCGCAGGGGGCCGCCCTGCCATGAGCCTCCGTTGGCGGCATTGCCGGCGTCGCCGGCGTCGGGAGCGTCGCCAGCCCGGCCTTCGAGGTCCGCGGCGAGCAGGTCGTCGAGCGCGCCGCCGTCCTCCGCCAGCAGCAGCGCCGGCTCGAGATCGGCCCGGGTCGCTTCCAGGAGCGCCAGGCGGTCGGCGAGCGGCTTGTCCAGCGTCTGCTCGTGGGGGCGGATCTCCGATGCCGGCGCGTAGCCGACCAGGGCCATCACTCCCAGCCGGCGGCCGGCGGTGGCGCCGGAGCTGCCGGGTCCGCCGCCGGCGAGCTCGACGACGTAGGGATAGAGAGACGGCTGCTCGTCGCGGACGACGATGCCGTCGCGCACCCAGCTGCCATGCAGCTCGGCGGCGTGGCGGTACGGATCGTCGGCGCCGGTCGCCACCGGCCGCGTCAGGTGGACGAAGTGGTACGGCGACGCGGCCTGGAAGCGGTCCCGGGCCGCGTCGTCGATCTGGTCATACGGGGGCGCGGCCAGCCTGCCCGCATCGCCCACCCCTGCCCCGTAGCGCAGCCCCTCAAATGCAAATAGGCGCATGCAACTCCTCACACGAATCACCACCCCGGAGCCCTGACCCCGAAGTCTCGCGACCTCGCGACTACGCCTATTCTACAGGTCGCTGCCCCGCTAGCTGCAACCAGTCAGGGCTCAGATCAGCTGCTCGAGCCATCCCGCCCTGCTCATCCGGCGCAGGACGGTCTGCACGTGGCGGCGGTAGGCGCGGTTGTCGGCACCGGGGTGCCACTCGGCGGGGAGGGGCAGGCTCGCGGCGAGCTGCGCGGCTTCGTGCTCGCTCAGGCTGCGCGCCGGCTTGCCGAAGTAGTGGCGCGCCGCCGCCTCCGCGCCGTAGATGCCGGGGCCGAGCTCGACGACGTTGAGGTACAGCTCGAGGATGCGCCGCTTGCCGAGGCGGGCCTCGAGCTGGCGGGTGAGCGCCGCCTCCTCGAGCTTGCGCAGGGGATTGCGCGAGGACGACAGCCAGAGGTTCCTGGCCAGCTGCTGGGTGATCGTCGAGGCGCCGCGCGGCAGACGCTTCGCCTCCCAGGCGTCCTCGAGCGCGGCCCTCATCTCGCCGCGCTCGAAGCCGTGGTGGGAGAAGAAGCCCAGGTCCTCGGCGCAGAGCACCGCGCGCTTCAGGTTGGGCGAGATCTGCGAGTAGGGCACCCACCGCCACTCGACCGGCCGCGGCGGCCGGAACCAGTGGAACCAGCCGCCATGACGATAGTGCTCGATGAAGGCCGTGGTCACCGGACGGCGGTGGGCCAGGGCCGCGACGTCAGGCCAGGTGAGCGCTTTCCACAGCGCCCAGCCGGCCAGCAGGACGGGGAGCGCGAGCACGGCCAGCAGGGGTCCGCGCGCGAAGCGCAGGACACGCAGGGAGCGCGAGCAGCGCGCGACGGGCGGCGCATCGTAGGGCGGCGCGATCATGAGGACGTTCCGGCGGCCCATGGTAGCGTGGCCGGCCGCCGTCTTCGGTACCCTCCTCCGGAAGCACCGGCCCCCGGGCACCGAGGTATGTCGAGGTATGTTAAAGTCGGCAACGCCATTGGTACGGGAGGAACGGTCAGCCATGAAACCGCCACTTCGGGTCCCTCTCGCCGCGGTCGCCGTGCTCGCCACCGCCGGCGCACTGCTGCTCTTCGCGCCGCTCCATTCGCAGCAGGGTTACTCGCGCAGCCGCTGGATCGCCGAGGGGATGCGCCGCGGGTTGCGCTTCTCGGGCGGCATCATGCCCGGCGCTCGGACGCCGGAGCTCGAGGAGCTGCTGCAGGCGCAGCCGCAGGAGCAACCGCGGCCGGGAAGGGGAGGGCACGGCGTTCCCCCGGGTCTGCCCGACACGCGGGTCAGCAACGACATCCTCCCCCCGGACAGCACCAGCGGCGGCGAGCCGGGCACCGAGGCGGAGCCCTACCTCGCCGCGGATCCCGAGGACCCGAGCCGCCTGCTGGCCTTCTACCAGGAGGACCGCTTTCCCACGGTAGGCGGCGCTCGCGCCCTCACTTTCGCCCTGTCGGCCGACGGCGGGCGGCACTGGCGCGAGGGGCTGCTGCCGAATCTGACCACGGCCTCCGGAGGGACCCTCGATCGCGCCTCCGATCCCTGGGTCGCCTTCGGCCCCGGGCACGCCGTCTACTGCTCCGGCCTGGCCTTCGACGACGCCGACACCCAGGGGGGCATCTACGTCTCCGCCTCTCGGGACGGCGGCGAGACCTGGGGCGACCCGGTGCAGGTGCACGCCCAGTCGGTCGACGCGATCGACGACAAGGACGCGGTCGCCGTCGACCGCAACCCGGACAGCCCTTACTTCGGCCGCGTCTACGTCGGATGGGACATCACGACAAGCTTCAGCGCGGCGCAGACGCTGGTCATGGCGCACTCCTCGGACGGGGGCCGCACCTTCAGCTCGCCGGCCACGATTTTCGACCAGAAGGGCAACATCGGCATCATTCCCCTGGTGGACCCCGAGGGGGTCGTGCATGCCATCTGGCTGCACTACGAAAGCGGCACCCTCGAGTCGGGAACGATCGAGAGCTCCTACTCGACCGACGGCGGCGACACCTGGAGCCCGCCGGTCACGGTCGCCGACATCTCGCTCGTATCGGTACCGAGCTCCCGCACCGGCGACGGCCTCCCCGCCGCGGCCATCGACCCCGCGACCGGCAACGTGTTCGTGGTCTGGCAAGACCAGCGCTTCACCCCGGGCATCAACCAGGTCGCGCTTTCGTTCTCGGCCGACGGCCGCGACGGCTGGAGCTTCCCACGGCGGATCTCCGACGGTCCCGCCAACGCCTTCAACTTCACTCCCGCCGTGGCGGTCAACGACCTGGGGCAGGTGGCCGTGTCCTACTACTCGATGCGCAACAATCCTTCGGGCGCCGGCAACCTGGTCGACGAGTACCTCACAGTCGGCGGTCCGCGCGGCCGTCCCTTCAGCCGCGGCCGGCGCCAGAGCTTCGGCTCCTGGGACATCCGCGCCGCCGCCGTCGCCGACGGCCAGTTCTTCCTCGGCGACTACCAGGGCCTGGCCGCCGCCGGCCACAACTTCATGCCGCTCTGGGTCGCGACCTTCGCCACCTCGCCGATCGACCCGCCGGCCAAGGAGCCCGACGTCTACTCGATCGCGGTCGGGCGGTAGCGCTTACTTCTTGGCGTGCCGCGGGTCGTCCGCGGGGTTCACGTAATTCAGCGCGAACGGGCCGATGCCGTGAATCTGGATCTCGCTGTCGCCGGTGAACCAGGCGTAGTGATGCATCTTGGCCGCCATGAACGCGAACGATCCGGGGCCGAGCGCCGTGCCCTTCGTGTCGTCGAACTTGTCGCCCATGGCGATGTGGAAAGTGCCCGAGATCACCGTCACGTGCTCGGTGGTCGGATGCCAATGGGGCGCCACCCTGTAGCCGTCGGGTACGCGCAGGCGGATGGTGAAAGCCTGGGCCTTGCCCGGATCGCCTTCGAGCACGGCCAGCTTGGCCCCCGCCGCGAGGGAGGGCGGGCCGTCCCCCCACTTCATGTCGGCGGCGGTGATCGCGGCGTGGTCGGGCGCCTTGGGCGCCGCGGTCTTGCTGCTGGCGCCTTTCTTTGCCGCGGCGTCGGGCTTCGCGTCCTCGAGCGCCAGCGCGGCCGGCACCGAGAGCAACACCATTGCCAGGAGACTTGCAGCGAACCACTGCAGCTTGATCTTCATGGCCTTCCTCCCCTCGAGTCTGTCGGCCGACTCTACCCCACACGACGGCCGAGCGCCAGCCGTGACATCTTGTTAAATAACGTGCTTGCAATGTCTTAGCGCCCACAGCCCGCGGCGACCGCGAGACACGAAACTGGCGCACCGGGGCGGTATGGCTCTAGCCCTCGCCTGACCGCCGGGGAGCAAGGATCCGCCGCGGCTGGCGTAGAGTCAGATGAGATGAGCACCGGGCCGAAGCTCCTGCGGCGCGCGATGGCCGCCGGCCTCGCCGCGGGCGCCGCCCTCTGCGTGACCCTCGGGGCGGTGTTCTGGAAGATCGCCGCCTCCGCGCATCCCCGGCGGCCGAGCGCGCTGGAAGCTCTCGGCGAGCCGCCGCGCGTCGATTTCTGGGAGAGGATCGATCTCGTGCTCTTTCGCGGCCGCGCGGCCTTCGCCGGCGCCGCGATCCCTGCTGCACGCGGGGCTCCAGCCTTGGGCGGCGCTGCCGGCCGCGGCGAGCCGGCGCGCCCGGTCGTGGCAACGGTGCCGGACCCCTACCGCCAGACCGCCGCGGCGGACGAGAGCGATCTCGCCGCGGCGTTGAGCGCTCGCGGCGTGCCGGAGGCGCGTCGCCGGTCGCTGCTCGACCAGGTCCGCCGGCTGCGCGAGGCGCTGCTGCGCGAGGACGAAGCGCCCGGGAGCGAGCGTTCGCCGGGCGTCGTCGACACCGATCCCTCGGGCGTTGTGGTGGCCGCCGCGCCGCGCGGCGCGCCGCCGGTCGATCTCTCCGTGCCCCCCGGGCTGCCTGCCGAGTTCGCGGGGTACCTCGAAGGAGCGCTCGCCTACCGGCGCGGCGACCTGGCGGCGGCCAGCGCCCGGTGGCAGGACCTGCTCGCCCTCCCCGAGGAGGCACGCCGGCAGCGCTCGACCTGGGCGGCCTTCATGCTCGGCAGGACGGCCCTGCGCCGGCAGCCCCGCGATCTCGCCGCGGCGGTGAGCTGGTTCCGGCGCACGCGCGAGCTGGCCGCCCACGGCTTCGCGGACAGCCTGGGCCTGGCCGTGCTCAGCCTGGGATGGGAAGCGCGCGCCGAGGCGGCCCGCCGGCACTTCGACCGCGCCGAGGCGCTCTACGCGCAGCAGGCGCGCGCCGGCGACTCCTCGGCGATCGACTCCCTGCGCATCTTCTGGCGCGAGCGCCTGATCCGCGGCTTCCTCGGGCACTGAAGGCCGGCGCGACCGGTGCGCCGCTGCCTCGGCGACAGGCAACCCGCCGCTCGGCCTCAAGGCGATGGACGCACGAACTGGGTCATGTCCATGGCGAAATGCACCATCCAGAACCACCAGACGTCGGCAGAGCGCTGTAAGACCGCCAGGATGCCAACCGTCAGCGCGGCATCCAGGATCAGGTGGCCGAGACTCGATGCGTTGGCCCCGCCCTGCACAGCCCGCCAGCAATGCGAAGTACTGCGAACCGATCATCTGTCCCTCAGTCCTCTCTTCTCGGCTTGTCGCGGGCCACCGGCCGATCAACCGGGCAGGGGCGTCCCGCCGCCGGCGCGCAGGCGCTCGTAGTCCTCGGGCGTGTCGAGATCGGCGACGCAGCCGGGATCGTCGACCTCGACGGTCAACAGATCGTCAGGGTGGAGAGCGAGGAGCTGGCGCAGGCCGCGGCCAGGGTCCAGGCTCTCGATCTCGGGGATCAGCACCGGCGCGACGGCCAGGGGATGCCCGCGGCGCCCGCGGTAAACCGGCACGGCGAGCCCGGCGCCCGCGGCCTCGCGGCGCCGCAGCAGCTCGACGACCGTGTAGGGACGCAGCGCCGGGAGGTCCGCGGGACAGACCAGCAGCGTCGCCCGGCCGCCCACCAACGTGCCGGCGCCGCCAAGGGCCGCCAGCCCCGCGAGGATGGACGAGAGCATGCCGCGCTCCGGCGCCGCGTTCAGCGCGACGGTCAGGCCGGCGGCGTCCGTGGTGGCCGCCGCGGCGATCGCGTCGGCACACCAGGCGCGCACCTCGGCGTCGCCCGCGGCCGCGACGACGACTATCGGCGACACCCCGGCAACCCGCAAGGCGCCGACGAGCGCGCCCAGGACCGTGCCGTCCCCGAAGGGAAGCAGCAGCTTCGGACGTCCCATGCGCCGCGACGCGCCGGCGGCGGGGACGACGGCGGCGGCGGTTGGCTGGAGGACGCCGCTGCTCATCAACGCCTCGCCGCGGGCGGTGAGACCTCTAGGGTGAGAGAAGCGCGTGCCGCGGCGCCAGGCGCTGGGGCTCGCCGCCGGCCAGCTCGCGGAGGGCGGCCTCGGTGTAGCGGGCGGCCATGACGCCTCGCCACTGGGCCTGGAAGTCGGTGTTGTCCATCGGCGTCGCCACCTTGCGCACCAGGCGGCCGGCGGCGGCGAGGAGGTCCTGGTCCTCGGCGAGGGCGCGCAGCGGCTGCCCGACCAGCAGCTCCGCGGCAGCGGTGGCGGCCACCGGCGAGCTGCCGACGGCGCCGAGGAAAAGGCGGGCGCGGGTCACGGTCCCGGCCGCGTCGGTCCACACCGCGGCGGCCACCGAGAGCACCGCGAAGTCGATCGAGCCGCGCCGGCGCAGCTTCCAGAAGGCCGAGCGGCAGCGGTCGCTGCCGGACGCTGCCGGGAGCGCGATCTCGGCGAGGATCTCGTCGGGGCGGCGTGCCAGGTAGTCGATGCCGTCGTCGCGGTAGAGATCGGCGACCGGCACCACGCGCTCGCCCCGGGCCGACGCCAGGAGGACGCCGGCGTCCAGCGCGCACAGCATCGGCGCCGAGTCGGAGGCCGAATGCGCCCAGCAGCGCGGCGAGCTGGTGGCGACCCAGCAGATGCTGCCTTCCGCCTTCATGCAGTAATCGATCGCGCGCCGCCACTCCTCGGTCTGGTTGTAGTAGGTGCAGCGGGTGTCGACGCAGAGGTTGCCGCCCAGCGTCCCCATGTTGCGCAGCGGCGGCGACGAGATCGACGCCACCGCCGTGGCGAGCGCCGGATAGCGCGCGGCGACCAGGGGATGGCGCGCCACGTCGTCGAGCAGGGTGGTGGCGCCGATGCGGACCGTGCTGTCATGGCCGTTGGCGCCGTCCTCGCGGATGCCTGCCAGCCCGGGGACACCCATCAGGCTCACCACCGTCCCGGCCCGCTGGTGCCGGCGCTTCATGTTCGGCCAGAGATCGGTGCCGCCGGCGACCAGCCGCACCGGCCCTGGAGAGCCCTCCTCGACCAGCAGGCGCGCGGTCTCGGCGAGCGTCCGGGGCCGCAGCAGCCGGAACGGCGGCAACCGCAGCATGGTCTACGGGGTCTCCTCGATGCCGGTGGTCAGCGCCGCCCGCCGCTTCTGGCGCAGCGCTTCCTCGCGCGTGGTCATCGTCCCCGAGGCCGAGCGCATCCCGGAGCGCAGCCGCTCGCGGAACTCGTTGATGGCGGTGCCGTCACCCCCCTGCTCGCGGGTCGGAACGATCAGCCGCTCGCCGAAGTCGACCTCCGGGAAGGCCGCCGGACCGAAGCGGGGCTCCTTGCCCTTGGCCTGGGCATCGAGCGCCTTCAGCACCATGTGAGGATGGATGGGCACCTGGTCGATGCGCACGCCGAGCGCGTCGTAGAGCGCGTTGGCCGCCGCCGGCATCACCGGCAGCAGCGGCCCCTGGCCGACCTCCTTGGCGCCGAACGGCCCGTTCGGGTCGGGGTCCTCGATCAGGTAGGTCGTGACCGGCGGCATGTCGGGGAAGGTCGGGCTCTTGTACTCGAGCAGCGACGGGTGCTTGTGCACCAGCGAGCCCGACAGGTGGCGCGGCAGCCGCCTGAAGGCCTGCTCTTCCATCATCACCTCGCCCAGGCCCATGTAGACGCTGCCCTCCACCTGCCCCAGCACCAGCACCGGGTTGATCGAGCGGCCGACGTCGTGCGCGATCCAGACGTGCAGCGGCCGCCAGACGCCCGTCTCCTCGTCCGCTTCGACCTCGATCACCGCCGCTGAGTAGGAGTAGGCGGGCGATGGGCCGACGCCGGCGCCGCGGTAGCGCCCGGGCGAGCGCGGCGGGGTGTAGCTGCCGACCGTGCCGAGGGCGCCGTGGCGCGCCTCGGCGCACACCACCGCCTCGGCGAAGCTCAGGCCCACCCCCGGATCGCCGGCGTCGAACACCCGGCCGCCGGCGAACACCAGCTGCCCAGCCGGCACCGAGAGCTGCTCGGCCACCGCGCCGGCGATCAGCTCCCGGGCACGCTCGGCGGCCTCGAGTGCGGCGTTGCCGACCATCAGGGTGACGCGCGACGAGTAGCTGCCGAGGTCCACCGGCGTCAGGTCGGTGTCGGCGACGCAGAGGCGGATGTCGGCGAGATCGACCCCCAGCACCTCGGCGACGACCGCGGCGAGCACCGAGTCGGAGCCCTGGCCGATCTCGGCCTCGCCGCAGAACACCGCGACGGCGCCGGAGCGGTCGAGCTTGAGCTGCACCGCCGACTGCGGCATGTGGTTCCAATAAATCGGCAGGCCGGCGCCGCACAGGTAGGAGCCGCACGCCAGCCCCAGGCCGCGGCCGCGCGGCAGCCGCCCGTGGCGCTCGCGGAAGCCGCTGCCGGCCACCACCGCCTCGATGCAGGCCCGCAGGCCCATCGAGCCGATGCGCAGCCAGTTGGCGGTGATCGAGTCCGGCTCGGCGAGCATGCGCAGCCGCAGGTCGGCGGGGTCGATGCCGAGGCGGGCCGCGATCTTGTCGAGATGGACCTCGAAGCCGAAGCGCGGCTGGGGCGTGCCGTGGCCGCGTTTCGGCCCGCAGGGGGGCTTGTTGGTGAAGACCCGCACCCCCTCGAAGCGATAGGCCGGCAGCTTGTAGGTCACCGTCTGCAGGGCGCCGGTGTAGTAGGTCGAGGCGACGCCGTAGCTGCCGTAGGCGCCACCGTCCAGCGCCGTCTGCAGGTGCTGCGCGGTGATCGTGCCGTCGCGCCGCACGCCGGTGCGCAGCCGCATCAGGACGGGGTGGCGGCCGCGGTGGCAGTAGAAGACCTCCTCGCGGCTGAGCGTCACTTTCACCGGCCGGCCAAGGCGCAGCGCCATCTTCGCCGCCACGATCTCGTGATTGAAAGGGTCGCTCTTGCCGCCGAAGCCGCCGCCGTTCGAGCAGGCGATCACCCGGATGCGCGACGGCGGCATCTCGAGCACCCGCGCCAGCGCCCGGTGCACGTAGTGCGGCGTCTGCGTCGACGAGTAGAGGGTGACCCGGTCGTCGTCCTCGGGCACCGCCACCGCGGCATGCTGCTCCATCGGCAGGTGGGTGTTGCCCTCGTAGAAGAAGACGTCCTCGAAGATCTCGTCGGCCGCGGCGAAGCCCTCGGCCACCGGGCCGAAGTCCATCGCCACCTTCTTGTGCACGTTGCCGCCCTCGCCGTAGTTGTGCAGGCGCGGCTCGGGGGTGGCGAGCGCCTCCTCGATGCCGGCGATCGTTGCCAGCGCCTCGTACTCGACCTTCACCTGGTAGCCGGCCTCGTACGCGGCGTCCTCGGTCAGCGCCGCCACCGCCGCCACCGGATCGCCGACGAAGCGCACCTTGTCGGGGCAGAGCGCGTGCTCGTCCTGGGACACCGGCAGGATGCCGAAGGGCACCGGGAAATCGCGCCCGGTCATGAATCCCAGCACGCCTGGCACGCGGGCGGCCGCCGACAGGTCGATGCCGGCGATGCGCGCGTGCGGCACCGTCGCGCGCACCAGGCGAAGATAGACCATGCGCGGGAAGCTGAGGTCGTCGGCATAGCGCGTGGCGCCGGTGACCTTGGCGCGCCCGTCCACCCGCCGGAAGGGCTTGCCGACGATGTTGGCCTCGCGGGCGGGAGGCGGCTCCGGCGCCGGCGCCAGCTCGGGACGCTTGACGGGATCTGCCATGCCGGTCGACTTCGCTACCGCCGGTCGGGCCCGGGTCCGGGTCCGGCGAACGGCGACGCCTTGCGTGCGGCCGCCGGCAGGGGCGCGCCGTACAAGGTCTCGGCGGCCGGCGTCCAGTCCTCGCCGCGCAGCAGCGCCGCGGCCCACTCCACGGCCTCGACGATCTTGTGGTAGCCGGTGCAGCGGCAGAGGTTCCCGGCCAGGGCCTCCTCGATCTCGCCGCGGGCGGGGCGCGGGTTGGCCGCGAGCAGGGCCTTGGCGACCATCAGGATGCCGGGAGTGCAGTAGCCGCACTGGGCGGCGCCGAGATCGGCGAAGGCAGCCTGCAGCGGATGCAGCCGGTTGCCGAGATGCATCCCTTCGACGGTCTCGATCGGCCGCCCCTCCGCCTCGACCGCCAGCGCCAGGCAGGACAGCACCGGCCGCCCATCCACCAGTACGGTGCAGGTCCCGCACTCGCCGAGCTCGCAGCCGTGCTTGGTGCCGGTCAGGCCGCACTCCTCGCGCAGCACCTCGAGCAGCGTATGGTGGCCGGGCGCGACCACCGCGCGCTCCTCGCCATTGATCGTCAGCCTCATCAAGGCCGCTTCAGACATCCGTTCATGCCTCTCTGGCGTCGGGCCTCAGACCTCGCCGGTGGGGGTGGCGACCGGGCGGCGCGACCCGCTGGGCAGACTCGCTGTCGCGTCCAGGACACGATCGAGCGCCGCCGGCCGGGCCCGCCCACGGCCCCGACCAGCCATGATATCGCCAGGCGGCCGGCGACGCGAGCGGCAGGGGAGATCGGAGCCCAAGCCGGAAGGCCGCCAGGCAGCGCGTTCGCCGGGAGCGTCGAGTGGCTGCTTGCCTCCCGAGCCCCCGTGAGCAGGACGCATCCGGCCATTGGCAGCACTACAGAAAGTGAAGGAACTCCGATCGGCGCATCCAGCGCCGATTGCTCCCGCAAGGAGAGGAACGATGCGCAAGACAGCATTCCTGGCAGTGTCGCTGCTGCTCGTGGCCTTCCTGGGCGTTCTGGCGCAGCAAGCGGCCCCAACCCCGGCGCCGGCGAAGCAGCAACCGGCGCGAGCCGTCGCGAGCGTGGACCTGGATCCCCAGCTGCAAGCCGCCTTGGAAGAGATCACGCATGGCGGAGCTCAGATGTCGCCGTCCCGGCCCGTGTACCCTCGGACCTGGGTCTGCTCGATTTCCTGTCTACCGTGCAGTGGCTTGGGGAGCTTTTGTCCCCGGGGCGCGGGGACGTGCGTGCGGTTCTGTCCCTGAGCCGCCGCGCAGGACGCTGCCCGATCTTTCCGGCCCGTCGCTGAACGGGGCGCCGCGAGTCAAAGCCGAAGCGCGGTGGGCTGGCAGAAGGAGTGATCAACAGACGTCAAATGGCACTCCGGCGGCGGCGATCTGCCGCATTCGCACAAGTGTCCAAGGTGTCCTCGGTCCCACCGAACGCGCAGATCCTTCTCTACGACCGCGATATGGATCGTGCAGCCCACGGCGGCGGCGAGGACCTGATCCTCACAGGCCGGCCAGGCTCTTCAGGGCGTGGGTCACGAAATCGGCGAGGGCGCGGTTGCCTCCTGAGTCCGACAGGGCCTTGAAGACGTCATGGAGGCGGGGCAGGCGCCGCCATCGGACCTTGGGTGGGAGAGACTGGTCGATCAACCTGGTGGTGGCGTGGGGCGGGAGCACGCGGATGTAGTCCTGGTGGAACCTGCCGTCGATCACGAAGGGCTCCGCGATCATCAGCACTGCGTAGGCCTCGGGCCAGTGCTTGCGCTGGCGATCGAGGGTCGCGAAGAGGCTGTGGGCCGAGCGCTCGTCGAAGCTGCGCCGGTACTTGACCTCGACCAGGAGGGCCCGGTTCTCCGCCGCCGAGGCGACCAGGAGATCGGGCAGGTACCGCAGCTGCTCCGGCAGGGCCATCTCCCGGTACTGGGCGTGCTCCTTGAACTTGACCTCGCCGAACAGCTCCTCGATGCCGAGCCGCGTGATGCGATAGCCGCAGCGCTCCAGGAGAGCTGCGAGCACGGCCTGGGTGATCTGGGCCTTGACGGCATCTCTGAAGTCGATCGCCACGGCAGAGGTCTCGGGTCTCTCTCGGCCATCCCCTGCTTCCTTAGACGGAAACGGCTCGTGGATGTGCGTAAGCGCTGAGGCTTGACAGCACACAAAGGCATAGAGCAACATGCATCGACAGTTCAACCGGGAGATGGCGGCAGGTCGATGCGGACCCGTCGCCGAACGCGAAAGGAACGCAGTCATGCATGCGAGATCGTTCTCCTGCCGCCTCGCCGGGACCTGCACCGCCCTGCTCGCGCTGGCGCTTCTCGGCACTCCTGCCGCCGCGGCCAAGGCCGCGTCGGGCTCCCATCCGGCGCGCGTCGCCGGGACGGTCTCCGCGGTGGATACGACTGCCGGGACCGTCACGATCACGCCGCGGCACGCCGGGGCGGTGACGTTGACGACCAACGGCCAGACCCGGCTGTCGCTTGACGGCGAGCCGGCCAAGCTCGCGGACATCCCCGTCGGAAGCGCGGCCCGGGCGGTGTACGACTCGGCGACGAAGCTGGCGCGGCGGATCGAGGTCCGGTCCGTGCCCTCGCTCGCGGCCGTGGCGGGGAAGGTGACGGCGGTCACCGCGTCATCGCTCACCATCGCGCCGGAGCAGGGTTCGCCGGTGACGCTCGGGACCGACCCCGCGACCAAGATCATCGTCGACGGCGCCGCCTCGACGCTGTCGGCGATCGCGGTCGGCGACCAGGCGCGCGCCCTCTACGACCGCACGACGCTGGTCGCCGCGGCGATCGAGGCCGAGTCGCCGCACCACGAGCTGGCGGAGATCGAGGGGCAGGTGACGGCGGTGACGGCCTCCTCGCTCACCATCGCGCCGGAATCGGGCGCGCCCGTGACGCTCGGGACCAAGGCGTCGACCGTGGTGATCCTCGACGGGGCGCCCTCGACGCTGTCGGCGATCGTGGTCGGCGACAAGGCGCGCGCCCTGTACGACGCCACGACGCTGATCGCCGCGGCGATCGAGGCGGAGTCGCCGCACCACGAGCTCGCGGAGGTCGAGGGGCAGGTGACCGCGGTGACGGCCTCCTCGCTCACGATCATGCCGGAAGAGGGGGCGCCGGTGACCCTCGGGACGGATGCCTCGACGGTGGTGATCCTCGACGGGGCGCCGTCGACGCTGTCGGCGATCGTGGTGGGGGACAAGGCCCGCGCGCTCTACGACACCACGACGCTGATCGCCATCGCCATCCAGGCGCAATCGCCGCACCACGAGCTCGCCGAGGTCGAGGGCCAGGTGACCGCGGTCGGAAGCTCCTCGATCACCATCACGCCGGAGGAACGGCGAGGCGCCGCGGCGGTGACGCTCGGCACCGGCTCGGCCACCCAGATCTTCCTCGACGGCGCCGTCTCGAGCCTGTCCGCGATCGCGGTGGGCGATCGCGCGCGCGCCCTGTACGACAGCTCGACGCTGATCGCCATCGTCGTGGCGGCCGAGAAGCCGTCGGGGGACTGAAGCAGGAGGGGGCTCCGCCGGGGAGAGAGGGCGGCGGCCGCTGTTCAGACCGCCGCCGCCCCGTCGTCCAGGATCTCCGCCGCGCTCAGCGCGGCCAGAGCCAGCCGAAGGTCCCTGCCGTCAACAGGCCGTAGATCAGGCCGTCGAAGACCGAGCGCAGGGTCGCGCCCCAGTTGCGCTTGTACCAGATCGAGTTCTCCAGCAACGCCAGGGAGTAGCCGGCGAACGCGGTGCAGCCCGCGAACCGGAAGACGCCCCTGTAGCCCGCGCCCGGTGGCAGCGCGTGGCCGGTCACGTAGGCCGCGAAGGCGCCGATCAGCAGGCAGAAGAGGAACCAGAGGATGAAGTTGGAGCCCATCGCGGGCGGTCCGCTTGGCATCACCGTGACGAGCGCCACCGGCCCGGCCTTCATCTTGGCGACGAACGCCGGGTCCTTCATGGCCTTCATCGAGCCGCCGTACGGGATCCCATAGTCGCCGGGAGGGATCTCGAATGGGCGCAGGGCCTCCATGACCTCGTCCTCGCGCGGCACCTTGCGGAGGTCGCCGCGGTGGTACCCCAGGAACATGTGGATGATCGTGCTCGCCAGGAAGACGAACACCGCCGACAAGACGATCGGAAGCCACAGCGACAGCACTGGCACGACCATGAGCCACCTCCTGTCGATCTCCGGCCTCGCGCCGGGTGGGGAAAGGGAACGCCTGCCTTCCTAGAGTAGCTCGCTGGCGCCGGCCCGCCAAGCCGTGGCGTCGCGGGCTCCCTCAGCGGTCCCGCGGGCACCGGCCGCTACGGCGGCAGCGGTTCGAGCTGGCCCAGGACGGTCGGGATGAGCTCGGCCACGGTCGGGTGGATGTGCATGGTTCGCTGCAGCACGGTGTAGGGGACCTTGGCGGCCATCACGTCGAGGATGCAATGGATGGCCTCGTCGCCGCCGGTGCCGAGGATGGCGGCGCCGAGGATCTGCCGCGAATCGGCGTCGACCAGCACCTTCATGAAGCCCAGGGTCTCGCCCTTCTCGATGGCGCGGCTCACCTTGGTCATCGGCCGCTTGCCGACCAGCGCCCGCCGCCCCGAGCGCCGCACCTCGGCCGCGGTCATCCCGACCCTGCCCAGCGGCGGGTCCACGAACACGGCGTAGGCCGGAATGCGGTCGGTCACCCGCCGGGCCTCGCCGTCGAACAGGTTCGCCGCGACGATCTCGAAGTCGTTGTAGGCGGTGTGGGTGAAGGCGCCCCTGCCGTTGCATTCGCCGAGCGCCCAGATCCCCGGCACGCTGGTGCGCAGCTGGTCGTCGACGACGATGAAGCCGCGCTCGTCCTGCGCCACGCCGGCCTCCCGCAGCCCGAGGTCGTCGGTGTTCGGGTGGCGGCCCACGGCCAGCAGCAGGTGGGAACCGCGGACCTCGGGCGCGTCCGCGGCGCAATCGACGCTCACCCCGATCTCGTCGCCGCGCGCGGTGATGCCGATGCAGCGCGAGCCTAGCCGCAGGTGGACGCCCTCGCGCTCCAGGATGTCCGCGACCGCCGCCGAGACGTCGTCGTCCTCGTGCGCGAGGAGGCGGGGCGCCATCTCGACCACCGTGACCTCGCTGCCGAAGCGCCGGTACATCTGCCCGAACTCGAGGCCGACGTAGCCGCCGCCCACGATCACCAGCCGGCGGGGCAGGACGTCGAGATCCATCATCGACGAGCTGGTGAGGTAGCTCACCTCGCCGAGGCCGGGCATGTCGGGGACCGCCGGCCGCGCCCCGACGTCGATGAAGATGCGCCCGGCGGTGAGCCGCGCATCGCCCACGCTCACCTCGTGCGGCGAGGTGAAGCGCGCGTGCCCCTGGAGGACCGTGCAGTGGGGCAGGGACCGCAGCCCCTTCTCGACTCCCTTGGTGAAGTCCTCGACGAGGGCGTCCTTGCGGGCCTTCACCCGCTGCATGTCGACGCTAACCTGGCCCGCGCCGGCGCCGAGGACCACTCCGTACTCGGCCGCTCGGCGCGCCAGCTGGGCGGCATAGGCGCTGGCCACCAGCGTCTTGGTGGGCGTGCAGCCGGTGTTCACGCAGCTGCCTCCGAAGCGGCCTCGCTCGACGACCGCCACCTTCATCCCCGCCTTGGCCAGGCGCGCCGTGAGCGCCGGGCCCGCCTGCCCGGTGCCGATCACGATCGCGTCGAAGCTCGTCGCCATGAGGACCCCCAACCCTACGATATGCCGGTAGTGGGTCGGTTCGCGAGGGTCCATCTCCTCCTGCCCCCTTTGGGCGAGGGGTGACGAAGTCCGAGGTCGGTCCCCTTGGAACCCCTCGCCCAAAGGGGGCAGGAGGGGATGGACCCTCGCGAGGAACGGACCCACTACCGGCCGCGGTTGACAGGCGGTGCTCGGAGGGCGGATAACATAGGGGCTCCGCGCGCCGCACCCGCCGTGCGCGCGCGGGCGGAAGCAGCCGCTTGTCCACCACCCGCAGCCACATCGTCCCGCTCCTGCCGGCGCTCCTCGCGCTGGCGGCCGCTGCCTGCGGGGCCGGCGGGAAGTCCGGTGCGCCGCCTGACGCCGCCGCGGCCGCGCCGGTCCTGTCCCCGGCCGCGGCGACGACACTGATCGAGTGGCGGCGTCCGGCCGGCCTGCCGGGCGTCTCCACGCCGCCGGCCGCCTCGCCAGGCTCGCGGCCCGCCGTGGCGCCGACACCGGGCGCGGCGGCGACTCCAGGGCCGGGAGCCGTGCCGCTGCAGCGGGTGACGATCGATCTCGGCGGGCTGTGGGTGGGACCCGACGACCCGCGGGAAGGTCCTCGCGTCCATTACCTCTTCGCGCGCCGCCGGCGCATCGAAGACCTGGCGCAGTTCGTCCGCGACTATGCGCCGTTCCAGGCCTCGGAGCTGGTCTTCCGCGGCCGCGGCACCGTCCAGGCGAGCGCCGCCGAGCGGCGGATGATCGGCGAGTGGACCCGCGCGGTCGCGGTCGAGGCGGTCGGCGACGCCGGATCGCCGTCCCCGTACGGGCTCGCCTTCGCCTGGCACCGCGGCGCCGCCACCGGCGGTGTCTGCGACGACCTCGTGGTGTACCTGACCGGCGAGGTGCGCGCCGGCTCCTGCGGCGCCGGTGCCGAGGTCGGCGGACGCCTGGCGGGGGAGCGCCTGCAACGCCTCTATGCGTGGGTGGACGGCCTCGCCGCCTTCCAGGACGCCGGGGAGCAGGAATTGCGGGCCGGCGCCCTGCTCGACCGGCTGATCTTCGCCGGGCGCGGCAGGCGGCGCGCGAGTCCCGGGGAGATCGCCGCCATCGAGACCTTCGCCGCTTCCCTGCATCGCGAGCTCACCGCTGCCGCACCCGCTCCCGCGGTCGAGGGTCCGGCCGTCACGCAGCTCGCCGCCGCCGCCGTGCCGAAGGCCGCGCTGCCGCCGCCACGCGCGGTCCCCGCGGATGCGGAGGCGGCAGCGGATGCCGAGGCAGCGGATGCCGAGGCGGACGCGTCCTCGCCGCCTGCCGAGTCCGTCAAGGCGCCGCGCCCGCCGCGCCCGCCGCGCCGGCCGGAGGCGAAGGTGCCGGACGAGCCCGACGAAGCTCCGCCGCCGTTCGCCGAGGAGCGGCCGGCGGCCGCGAGCGCCGCCGTGGCACCTCCGGCGCCCGGCGCAGCACCACAGCCGCCCGCCAAGGTGGCCTCGCCACCGAGGCAGCCCTCGCCCAAGCGGCCTGCGAACGCAGGCCCAGCTCCAGCTCCGCCGCCCGCTCCGCCGCCGCCGGAGGCGTCGCCGCCACCACCGGCGGCCGCCTCCCGCCGCGGCGGTCTCGCCACCACCTGAGAGGCAGCGGGCTCCCGGGGCACCCCGGGCAAGGACCGGCTGCCTGGCCAGCAGCTGGTTGGCCAAGCGCGACCTGGCCAGCGGTTACTTGGCCAGGACGCCCCGGAAGCCGCGCGAGATGAGTGCCGCGACGTCGGCCAGCACCCGCGGCAGCGCCAGCCCGCCGGGGCAGGCGAGGTAACGCGGCTCCCAGACCGGGTCGAACTTCTCCTTGTACTGGTGGAGGCCCTGGAAGTTGTAGAAGTGCTCGCCGTGCCGGAACACCAGGGTCCCCAGGCGGCTCCACAGCGGCGCGATGGCGCGCCCCTCGAGACCCGAGAGCGGCGCCATCCCGAGGTTGAACCAGCGGTAGCCGTTGGCGCGCCCCCAGAGCATCATCTCGACGAACAGGTAGTCCATGACCACCGACGGGGCGTCGGCGACGTGCCGCATCAGGTCGATCGACATCTCCTCGTGCTCGGCTCCCAGCCAGAGATTGGCGAAGGCGATGATGCCCTGCTCGCCGCGCACCAGCGCGAGCGGCAGCCGCTCGAGATAGCGCGGCTCGAAGAAGCCGAGCGAGAACCCCTTCTCGCGCGTGTTCTTCTCCTTGAGCCAGGCCAGCGACAGGGCCTCGAGCTCGGGCATCAGCGGCGCCACCTGGGAGGCCGGGACGATCTCGAAGCGGCACCCGACCTCCTCGGTCTTGCGCTGCGCCCAGCGCAGCTTCTTGCGTCCGGCGCCGGCCAGCGAGAAATCGGCCAGCGGCACCCGCGCCTCCTCGCCGAGCTTGATCAGGGACAGGCCCAGGTCGACATAGAGGTGCAGCCGCTTCTCGTTGACCTGGTAGAACGAGCACCAGCCGCGATGCTGATCGCAGAGCTCGCGGAAGCGCCAGGCCAGCTCGGCGCGCTCGGGCTCCGAGCCGACGGGATCGCCCATCGACACCCAGCTGCGCCCCTCGACGCCGAACATCAGCATGGCGGTGCGGCTGTCGTTGAACAGCAGCTGCTTGTCGCCGAGCAGCGCCAGGTGGGCGTAGGTGCGGGGCGAGGCGGCGCCGATGGCGCAGGCGTCGTCGAGGTCGCGCTCGGTGGGCCATTCCGGGCGATGCACCGCCGGGCGCAGCAGCCGCCACAGCGCCACCCCGAGCGCCGCCGCCACGACGCCCACCGAGGCGCGGAGGAAGCGCGGCGCGTCGCCGCGCAACGTGAACATCCACCAGAGCTCCCGCGAGTACTGCCGGTTCTGGTAGGAGAAGATGCCCAGCCACAGGGAGCCCGCGACCACGATCGTGGTGGCGGCGATCCAGGCCGGCGTGAACGGCTCGTTGGTGAGCGTCGCCTTGCGGTAGAAGTGCCGGCGGCAGGGGAGGAGGGCGGCCAGCATCAAGGACAGGGCGATCGCCTCCTCGTAGTCGAGCCCCTTGAGCAGCGACACCACGATGCCGGTCGCCAGCAGCCCCACGGTCAGCTGGTAGGCGGCGTCGAGCCGCCGCTGCAGACCCAGCGCCAGCAGCAGCAGGCCCACCCCGACCAGGCTGCCGACGAAGTGCGACAGCTCGATGACCGGCAGCGGCAGCAGGTCGGAGAGCCAGTCGAGGCGCGAGCGGACCTCCGGCGTGGCGCCGGAGACCAGCAGGATGGCGCCGCCCAGGAAGGTGGTCAGCGACAGCACGTGCGGCACCACCACCGAGACGCGCGAGCCGATGCCGCGGGCCACCCGCAGCACCTGGCCCTGGCGGAGACGGGCCTCGTTGGCGGCCAGCGCCAGGCTGGCGACCAGCAGCGGCGCGAAGTAGTAGATGCCGCGGAACGCCACCAGGGCGCCGACGATCTGCGGCACCGGCATGTCGGGCGTCAGCCGGGTGAGCAGGTAGAGGATGCTGGCTTCGAGCACGCCGAGGCCGCCGGGCACCTGGCTGGCGACCCCGACCAGCTGCGCCAGCAGGAACACCGCGAGCAGGAGCGGGAAATCGAGGCCGCGGTGGTCCGGCAGCAGCGCGTAGAGCGCGGCGGCCGCCAGCCCCCAGTCGAGGCACGAGAGCGCGATCTGGCCGAGCGCCAGGCGCAGCCCCGGCAGCGGCAGCTCGATGCCGCGGAACACCAGCGGCTCGCGGCGCCGGGCGGCGAGCCCGACGTAGACCAGGCTGAGGCCCAGGAACAGCGCCCCGAGCGGGCGGGAAGTGGCGAGGTCGAAAGCGAAGCCGTGCGGCAGCGGCAGCGGCTCGGCCAGGAAGACGATGCCGCCCAGGGTGATGAAGCCCAGCCAGAAGGTGATGAAGCAGAACACCACCACCCGCGTCACCTGGGTGGCGGTCAGCCCCCAGCCCGAGTAGAGGCGGGCGCGGATCGGCGTGCCGGTGAGGAGAGCGAAGCCGAGGCTGTTGCTGAACGCGTAGCCGGCGAACGACGCCAGCGCGATCTTGCGGTAGGGAAGCGGGTCGCGGATGTTGCGGAAGGCCAGCGTGTCGTAGCCGGTCATGGCCGCGTAGCCCAGGGCGGTGAAGAGCACGGCGAGCAGCACGCGGCTCCGCGGCAGCGTGCGCAGGAACAGCATCACGTCGCGGTAATGGAACCCGGCAAGCTCACGGTGGAGCAGCCAGAGCGCGCCGGCGAACAGCAGCACGGTGAGCAGGGGCGCCGCCTTGCGCAGCAGGTCCCAGGGCACCACCGGCCGCCGCCGGGGGCCGTGGGCCGGAGCCTCCTGCGCGCTGATCTCCGGTGTCTCCGATGTCTCCGATGTCTCCGGCGTCTCCGGCCTCTCCGGCCTCTCCGGCATCTCCGGCATCTCCCGCGCCTCGGTGGTCACTTCGCTCACTCGGGCATTCTCCGGCATCGGGAAAATACAACCTCCCCCTCGACCACTGCGTGCACTTTCAAGGCCAGGGGACAGGCGGATGGCGACGGTGGGGACCACACTAGCCGGAGAGATGGATGAGGATGTGGCGGTGGCTGGGGAAGCGGCGGTGCTCCCACAGGTAGATCCCCTGCCAGCGGCCCAGGCCCAGCGCGCCGTCGAGCAGCGGGATCGACAGCGAGGTGGCGGTGAGCGCCGCCTTGATGTGAGCGGGCATGTCGTCGGGGCCCTCCTCGGTGTGGGTATAGAGCGAATCGCCCTCCGGCACCAGCCGGTTCAGCCAGCGCTCGAGGTCGCGCCGCGCCGCGGGGTCGGCATTTTCCTGGATCACCAGGCTCGCCGAGGTGTGCTGCAGGAAGAGCGTGCAGAGGCCCTCGCGCATGCCGCTGCCGGACACCACGGCGTGCACCTCGCCGGTGATCTCGTGCAGCCCCTTGCCGGGCACCTTGATCGACAGCGCTCGTATCATAGCTCTCCGGATCTTGGCGCCCGCCGCCTGCGCCGCCCCGAGGCGCGAAGCTGGCGGCGGGATGCCCCCTCCCCCTCTCCGGGTGGGAGTCATGTTCTAGGCCGGTTCGGGCTCCAGGCCGCCGGCGATCCAGGCGGTCAGCTGCTGGCGCTCTTCGTCCGAGAGCGGCATGCCGGCGCTCTCGCACAGGCCGAGCACGTTCTTGACGAAGGCGCTCGCCAGCTCGAGAGGGTCGGTGCCGGCGGTGGCGCCGAAGCGATACCCCGCGGAGGTGATGCCGCGCAGGATGAAGTTGACGCTGGTGCGGGCGACCGGCGCGCCCTCTTCGATGCAGCGGTCGCGCACTGCCTTGGAGGTGCGGGTCAGGAAGTAGCCTTCCTCGTTCACCTCCTCGGCGATCTCCCTGAACACCAGCGCATAGTCTCCCGGCGCCAGGTAGGGCGTATCGGTGATGCGGTGGATGCGGTGCGCGAGCGAGGTCATCTCGGGGTCGCCGATCTCGAGGTCCTCGTGCGGCTCGAGCGGTGTCTGGTGGAGGTCGGGGTCGTAGAGGTAGCCCGGCCGCGTCGCCGAGACGGCAAAGCCCAGGTCGCCGTAGCCCGCCAGCAGGTCGCGGAACGTCCCGGCGCCGTGCCAGCGGGAGTCCGCCAGGTCCTCGCCGAAGCGGTCGAGGACCGCATGCGCCGCCCGCGTCATGGGCACCGGGGAGTCGGAGCTGGCGACCAGCCCGTGCACGAACTCGACGATGGCGTCGACCCGGCGCTGCCGCTCGAGGTCGGCGGGGCTGGCGGGCGCCGCCGCGAGGTCGGCGGCCGCGCCGCCGCCCTCGGCGCCGCCGCCCGCCGGCGCCGCCGGGTCCGCTGTCTGTGCCCCCGTCGCCCCTGCCGACCCCGCCGCGCCCGCCGCGCCAGGCCCGGTCATGGCGGCGCCACGGCCGTTGCCGCGCCCGCGGCCGCCGGCGCCGTGGCGCTGCCCCGGCTCGCCCTCGCCCGCGGGGCCGGAGCCCGGCTCGGACGACGACGGAAGCAGGGGACGCAGGCGCACGCGCCAGGGATCGCCGTCGACCATCTCGAGGTCGCCGCGCGAGCGGATCACGGCGTCCGAGAGGCCGCGCAGGCTGTAGAAGCCGAGCCAGTTGCTGTTCGGCGTGAACTGCGGGAACTCGCGGTAGATCCCCGGCAGATCGGTCGCCAGCAGCTCGCCGGCGGCGCCGGCGCGGGCATGGACCTTGTCGGCGATGGCCCGCAGCAGCTGCGGCGAGGCGGCGGCCGTGGCGGCGCTGGCGAGACCGCCGGCGCTTCCGGAGGCACCGGCGAACATCGCCGTGGACCCGTTGCCGCTGCTACCCCCGCTGGCCGCGCCCTCCGCGACCGGCCCGCCGCCCGCGCCGGCGCCGGCGCCGGCGCCGAATGCGAGGCTCTCCTGCGCGTCCGTAGCCGGCGCGTAGTCCGCGGCCCCGGCGCCCTCCGCGCCCTCCAGCTCCGGCCTCGGAGCGCAGGCGCGCACGCGCCACGGGTCGCCCTCGACCATCTCGAGGTCGCGGCGGGCGTTCACCACCGCGCTGGTCATGCCGCGCAAGCTGTAGAAGCCGAGCCAGTTGCTGTCGGGAGTGAACTCGGCGAACTCGCGGAAGATGCCGGGCAGGTCGGTCGCCACCAGCTCGCCGTTGGCGCCGGCGCGCTCGTGCACCTTGGCGGCGATGCGCTGCAGCAGCTCGCTGTCGGCGCCCGGCCGGACCGGGCTGCCCTCGCCGATGCCGATGGCCTCCTCGAGGAAGGTGTCCTGGTCGATGAGCAGGTCGCACGCGGCCTTGTAGGCGGCGGAGGCGGGGCCGGCGGCCAGCACCACGCTGCGGCGGTCGTGCCGGGACAGGCGCAGCAGGACCGGCGTGAAGTCGGCGTCTCCGGACAGGATGATGAACTCCTCGAAGCGGGTCACGTGTCCGAGGGCATCCATGATGTCCATCACCATCTGGATGTCGGCGCTGGTCTTGCCGCCGCGAGTCAGCGGCGGACAGTCCACGACCTCGAAGGCCGAGCGGATGAAGTACGGCCGGAAGCGCGCGAACTGCGACGGGTTCAGGTAGCAGCGGCGCGACAGGATCTTGCGCCCGGTGCGCGAGTCGTCGGGAAGTTCCTGCTGCAGCCAGCGCAGCCATCGCCCCGGGTGGGTGGCGAACTGCTCGGCCGCTCGCGGGTCCTCGTTCTGCAAGCCGAGATAGATGTTGTCGAAATCCACAAACAGGGCCGAGCGCACATGCCCCGGGTGCGAAAATTCCGTCATCGAAGCCTCCATGGTGACAGGCGGGATACGCCGGCGACAGCCTGCGGAGGAGCGGAACGTACTCCGCCGGCGCGCCCATGGTACAACACTCGGGGCGGAGACGCAAATACTTGATTCCAATGGAGTATTCCTGGGCTTCGTGGCCGCGGGGCCGGGGCCGGGTGACGGGCCGCCCGGGGGCGCCGCGGAGCGCGCCGCCCGCCCGCGCCGCGTCTCGCCAAGAGACGATGTTTCGGTTACACTCAACTCCTTAGCGTCGCAAGCTGGAGCGGGTGACCGGCCGGTGCCTGCCCGCCGACGGTCGTCTTGGATGTGAAGCCTGGCGGCAGCGCCGGCGCCCGACCGACGCCGAGAGGGGGGAGATGGTCGCGCGAGATCATCGAGGGGAGCCCGGGCTGCTGGGGCTGGGGATCGGGTACTTCGCCTTCTACCTGCCTTACTGCGCGCTGGTCAGGGCGCTGGCGAGCGGCCTGCTGTCCCGCGTGCATGGCGCTCCGGTCTCCGGCTTCCAGCTGCTGCCGGCGGTGGCGCTGGGCTCGCTCGCCGCGATGCCCCTGTACGTGCTGCTGTCCGGGCGGTGGCGGGACGCGAGCCGCGTCTCCTGGCGCGGCCGCGAGCTGCCGGGGATCGGGCGCGAGTTGCTGGTCTCCGCCTTCTGGACCGCCATCATCATCGGCACCACGACCCTCAACTTCACCTTCAAGGGAGTGTCGATCCTGCTGGTGCTGCTGCTGATGCGGGGCGGCATCCTCATCCTGTCGCCGATCGTCGACAAGCTGCGCCGCCGCGCGGTGGCCTGGTACTCATGGGCCGCGCTGGCGGTGAGCCTGGCCGCGGTCTGGGTCGCGCTCGCGGACGTCGACAACTACCGCCTGACCTGGCTGGCGGCGCTGAGCCTTGCCGCCTATCTCGCCGCCTATTTCGCCCGCTTCGAGATCATGAGCCGGCTCGCCAAATCGCACGACGAGCCGCGCAACCGCCGCTACTTCATCGAGGAGCACGCGGCGGCCACGCCGATCCTGGTCGCCCTGCTCGCCGTGGGCGCCGTCGTCGGACATGGCGAGAGCCTCGAGCAGCTGCGCTGGGGCTTCACTCACCTGCTGGCCACGCCCGCCGCCCTGCCGGCATTCCTCGCCGGCGTGTGTTACGAGGGGCTGTTCGTCTTCACCAGCCTGATCTTTCTCAACCGGCGGGAGTACACCTACTGCGTGCCGGTCCATTGCTCCTCGAGCCTGTTCGCCGGCATGGCGGCCTCCTACGTCCTCGCCGCGCTGTACGGCGTCGCACCGCCGAGCGGGGCGCAGTACCTTGGCCTCGCGCTGGTCCTGGTCGCCATCCTGCTGCTCGCCAGTCCGGCGTGGATGGCCAGGCGCTCGGCGGCGGCCGGCGGCGAGGGCGGCGCCGGCGCCGGCCCGGTCCGGCTCTTCCTCTTCGTCTGCGGCGGCAACACCTGCCGCTCGCCGATGGCCGCGGCCATCGCGCGGGTCGAGGCCGCGGGCCGGAGCTTGGAGATCCTCAGCGCGGGCGTCTCGGCGGTGCCGGGAGCGCCCATGACCGCCCAGGCGCGGGTGGCGCTGCGCAGCCTCGACGTGCCGGCCGGCAGCCATCGCACCACGCCGCTGACGCGCGCCATGGTCGAGCGCGCGGAGGCGGTCTACTGCATGACGCGCGGCCAGCGGCAGGCCGTGCTCGCCCTGGTGCCGGAGGCCGCGGCCAAGACCGCCTGCCTCGATCCCGACGGCGACATCCCCGACCCGATCGGCCAGCCGCTGGCGGCCTATCTCGCATGTGCGCAGCGTCTCCAGGTCCTGGTGCGCAGGCGCCTGGCGGAAACGGCGGAGAGCGGTGTCACGGCGTCGGGGTAGCGTCGTCGTCCATGAACCACTGCGCGTAGTCCGCGAGCGGCGCCCGCTCCGGGGCGTAGCGGTTGACCGGCGCGTCCTCATCCGCGTAGCCGACCGCCATGCCGCAGACGATGAGGCGGTCGGGGCCGCAGCCCAGGTGCTCGCGGATGGTGTCGGGATAGCCCGCGACGCTCGCCTGCGGGCAGCTGGCGAGGCCGCAGGCGAGCAGGCCGAGCATGACGTTCTGCACGAACAGGCCCATCTCGAGGAAGCTGCCCGCCACGGCGTTGCGGGGCAGGTGAAAGATCAGCTCGACGGGGGCGCCGTGGAAGAGGTAGTTCTGCCGCAGGTGGGCGCGGCGGCCGGCCGCGTCGTCGCGGGCGATGCCCCTGGCCTGCAGCAGACCGGCCGCCGCCGCCGCCGCGCGCTGCTCGAACACGGTCGCGGCGGCGGCCGGGCGGCCCTCGTAGTCGAGCCGCGGTTCGACGCCGCGGTCGAAGTCCGCGCACAGCTTGCGCGACAGGGCGTCCCGCGCCGCGCCGCTCAGCACCGCGACCTGCCAGGGCTGGGCGTTGCGCGTCGAGGGAGCCTGCGCCGCGAGGGTCAAGACCGCCGCGAGCGTCTCCCGCGGCACCGGCCTGGGGAGGAACGCCCGCTTGCAGTGCCGCGCGGCGATGATCGACAGGAGCTCGCTATGCATGGCCGGCAGGCCGGTGGACGGCGTGAGGGGGATTGTAGCCCGAACCCCGGGCGGCCGGCCGCGGCGAGGGCCGTCGATGCCTGAGGCCGCCCTGATCGCCGCGTTGACCGTGCCGCCGTCCGCCGACGGCAGGGAGATCCGGGCGCTGCCGCCGGCGGTGAGCTGCCTCGAGGTGCGGGCCGACCGGGTCGGAGACCTGGACCCCGACTGGCTGCGCGGGCACTTCTCCGGCGACCTGCTCTATACGCTGCGCAGCGCCGCGGAGGGGGGAGGCCACGCCGGCGCCCCCGAGCAGCGCCAGGCGCGCCTGCTGGCGGCGGCGGCCCGCTACGACCTGGTCGATCTCGAGGGCGCGCGCGACCTCGGCCCGGGGGTCCTGGCGCGGCTGCCCGCGGCGCGGCGCCTGATCTCCTGGCACGGCGGCGCCACGGAGGCCGGCGAGCTGCGGCAGCGGTTCGCGCAGCTGGCCGGCACCGCGGCGCGCCTCTACCGCCTCGGCGTCCGCGCCGGCAGCGCGGCCGAGGCCCTGGTGCCGCTCGCGCTCCTGCCGGAGCTGGGCCGCTCCGACGTCACGGCCTACGCGACCGGCCCGGCGGGCTCCTGGACCCGGCTGCTGGCGCCCATGCTGGCGGCGCCGGTCGTCTTCGCCGGGGTCGCGGCAGGCATCGACGGCGACGGCGCCTTCGGCGCGGCGCAGCTGGTCGGCGATTTCGGCTTCCCGGCCCTGCCGCGGGCGCGCCGGCTCTTCGGCATCGTCGGCCGGTCGGTCGGGCGATCGTTGTCGCCGCGCCTGCACAACGACGCGTATCGGCGGCTCGACCTGCGCGCGCTCTACCTGCCGTTCCAGGTCGAGAGCTTCGCCCCTTTCCTGGAGACGGCCGCGGCCGGGCTGGCGGCGCTCGGGATGCCGCTCTGCGGCCTGACCGTGACCGCCCCCTACAAGGAGTCGGCGCTGGGCGCGGCAGGCAGCGCGACGCCGCTCGCCCGCCGGGCCGGCGCCGCGAACACCATGCTGCGCCAGGGCGATTCCTGGCGGGCCGACACCGCCGACGCCCTGGGCGTGGTGGCCGCTCTCGGCGCCCACCGCGTGGCGCTCGCCGGCCGGGAGACGGCGGTCGTCGGCTGCGGCGGCGCCGGGCGGGCGGCCGCGGCCGGGCTGCAGCAGGCGGGCGCCAGCGTCACCCTGGTGAATCGCGGCCGGGAGCGCGGCGAGCTGGCGGCGGGCCTGCTCGGTCTGCCTTTCGTGCCGCTCGCCGCCTTCACCCCCGGCCGCTACTCCCTGGTGGTCAACGCGACGCCGTGCACGGGCGCCGGCGAGGAGTGGCCCTTCCGGCCCGGCGAGCTGGGCGCCGGGACGGTGGTCGTCGATCTACCCTACGCCGCCGCCGAGCCGACGCCGCTGGTCGCCGCCACCGCGGCGCGCGGCCACACGGCGATCGACGGCCGCGAGGTGCTGCTGGTCGAGGCGCAGCGCCAGTTCCAGCTGATGACGGGACGGCGGATGCCGGGTGCGCCGGCGCGCGCCCTGCTCGAACGCGGCAGCGTTTCCGTTCATGCTACCCTCTGTGCGCGCGGCGAATCGGCGTCCCATGGCGTGCCCCATGGCGTGCCCCATGACGAGCGAACGGAGGGCGCGAAGCGATGACCACTCTGCAATCCGTGCGGGCCGACGACCAGCTCGGGGAGCTCGCGTCCGCGCCGCCGGGCGAGATCGACGTCGCCCCGCTGCTGGGCACCTGGTGGGCCACCGACAAGGCAACCGACAGCGTCGTCAAGCTGGAGCTGGCCGACCGTGCCGGCAGCTTCGTCGTGCACGCCTTCGGCGCCTGCACCCCCGCTCCCTGCGACTGGGGGGAGCGGCCGGCCGTCCCCTACGCCGCCACGGTGGGCTCGCGCGACGCGATGGCGTTCAGCGCGGTCTACGACTTCGGCTTCATGGAGACGCTGCTCGCCGCCTACATGAAGGGCGGCATCCTGGTGCTCGACACCTTCAACGCCTTCAAGGACGGCAGCGGCCGCGCGAGCTACTTCACCCGCGAGTTCTTCCACCGCTGAGACGACACCCCGCATGCCGGCGCCCCTCCGCCTCAGCCGCGCCAGAGACGTGCCGCGGGACGCCGCGGCCGGATCGGCCGCCCCTGCCGTCGACCCCTCGCCGCTGGTGGGGACCTGGGTGAGCTTCGACGCGGCGACCCGCGGCCTCGTCCGCGTCGTCGTCGCCCTGCGCGGCGGACGGCTGGCGGTGCGCGCCTTCGGCGCCTCCTCGCCCGCGCCCCGGGACTGGGGTGAGGCTGAAGGCGACGCCTTCGCCGGCGGCGTGGATGGCGTCGGGGGCGCCGATCGCGTCGGGGGCGTCGGGGCGGTCGCCTTCACCGCCCGCTACCGCTTCGGCTTCGTCGACACCCTGCTGGCTGCCTACCTCAACCGGCGGCTGCTGGTCGTCGACTGCTACAGCGTGTTCGGCGACGGCAGCGGCCGCTCGAGCTACTTCAGCCGCGACCACTTCTACCAGCCGGCCGGGTCGGCCTCCCGCGCATGAAGCTCGATCTCGACCTCGATCTCGAGCGGCGGGCGCTGGTCGAGCGGGTCGCCGAGCTGGCGCGCGAGCGGCTGGCGCCCCGCGCGGCGCACTACGACCGCACGGCCAGCTTCCCCGCCGAGGACTTCGCCGACCTCTTCGCGGCCGGCCTGCTGGCCGCCGCGGTGCCCCGGGAGCATGGCGGGCTCGGGGTGGGGCCGTTGCGCGGCGACGCCTTCACGCTCTGGATGATGACCAAGGAGCTGGCCAAGGCGGACCTCTCGCTGGCCCGCTGCTGGGAAGGGCACGCCAACTCCCTGGTGCTGATCGACGCCCTGGGCAGCGAGGAGCAGCGGACCCGCTGGTTCGCGGGGGTGGTCGAGCGGGGCGAGAAATGGGTCGCCTGGAGCGGCGAGCCGCAGGCGCCGGCGCCCGGCGAGGTCGTCCGCTTCGGCACGCGGGTGACGGCCGTGCCCGGGGGCTACGTAGTGGACGGCAGCAAGGCGTTCTCGACCAGCGCCGGCGGCGCGCAGTGGGCGATCCTGCTGGTCAACACCGGCGGCCCCGGCGGGGCGCGCCACGCCGCCTCGCCCGAGACCCTGCTGCTGCTCGCCTGCGACCTGGCCGACCCCAGCGTCGAGATCGACCGCTCCTGGTGGGACCCGATCGGGATGCGCGCCACGGTCAGCCATCTCGTCCGCTTCACCCGCACCTTCATCCCCGCATCGCAGCAGATCGGCGAGCCGGGCTGCTATCTCCGGGAGGGCTGGCAGACCGCCTTCATCCCCCACTACGCCGCCAGCTTCCTCGGGGCCGCCGAGGCCGCCTACGACCAGGCCCTGATCTACCTGACGGCGCAGGGCAAGGGCGAAGATCCCTACGTCCAGCAGCGCGTCGCCCGCATGTCGATCCACGTCGAGACGGCGCACCTGTGGCTGCGCCACGTGGCCCGGCTGTGGGACGACGGGCGCCGGCAGGAGGCCCAGCTCGCCGGCAGCCGCGCCCGCCACCTGATCGAGCACCTGGCGGAGGAGACGGTCGGCCACGCGATCCGCGCCTGCGGCGCGCGGATGCTGATGCGCTCCAACCCGGTCGAGCGGATCTACCGCGACCTGTCGATGTACATCCGCCACGACAACGACGACCACATCCTGGCGACGATCGGCAAGGCGCTGCTCGGCCAGGGCTTCGATCCGTCCTTCTACAAGCCCTGAGCTCCGGCGGCCGTGCCTGGTCCGGCGTCCGTGCCTGGTGCGGCGGCCGTGCTGGGACCCGCGGCACCGCCTTCGAGCCGGCGCACCCGCGGCAGGATCTCGGCGCCGAAGAAGCGCATCTCGCGCTCGTCCGGCCAGCCCGAGAAGAGGAACTGGCTGATGCCGGCGCCGCGTAGCTCGAGCAGGGCGCCGGCGACGTCCTCGGCCGAGCCCACCAGGCAGACCTCGCCGAGGTACGGGACGAGCCCGGTCCACAGCCACGGCGCCGGCCAGGCGGACTCGGCGTCTTCGGCCAGGGCCAGGGTCGAACGGAAGCCGACCGAGTCGGTCTTGGCCACGAACTCCCGGCGGCTGGCGCCGGCCTTCTGGCGGGCGATCTCGAGCAGGCTCGCGGCGTCCGCCAACGCCTCCTCGCGGGTCGGCCGCGCCAGCAGGGCGACGCGCAGCCCGACCGCCGTGCCGCGCTCGACGATCGGCAGCACGCGCGGCCGCAGCCGGTCCGGGGCATCGGGGTGGCGCAGCAGGCAGTGGGCGTGCTCGACGGCCACCGCCTCCGCCTGCGGCGAGTTGCCGCCCAGGAAGATCTCCGGCGCAGAACGGTGCGAAGAGACGAACGGCGTGCCGAGCCTGCCTCGCTCGACCTGGTAGTAGCGGCCCTGGTAGGCCACCTCTCCCTCGCGCCGCCAGAAGGCCGCGCAGATGGCCAGGAACTCGCGCGTTCGCTCGTAGCGCTCGTCGTGGGGCAGGAAGTCGCCGTAGTAGCCGTGCTCGTGCGGCGAGTGACCCGCCACGATGTTGATCGAGATCCTGCCGCCGGTCAGCGCCGAGACCGTGTTGACCTGCTGCACGAAGAGCGCCGGCTGCATGACTCCGGAACGGCAGGCGACCATCAGGGTGATGCTCTCGGTGGCGGCGCCGATGGCGCTCGCCAGCACCATCGGGTCGGGACGGGCGAAGCCGAAGGCGAGCAGCAGGGATTCGACGCCGCTCTGCTCCGCCAGGCGGCAGAGCGCGATCTGCGCCGCCAGGTCGGGTACGCCCGACTGCGCCGAGGGCGCCTGGGTCTTGCGCCAGGGGTCTCCCGCCTGGGAGAGGCTCCAGTGGAATCTCAGGGCCACGCCGCGCTCCGCGTTCCGGGTAGTGGGTCGGACTGACCCACTACCGCGTTACGCATTGTGTTACTGTCGATGATAGTACTTCGAATTCAGCTCACGACGGGTAGAACGGGTAGGGGAGAACCGAGCCATGGACGGCACATCCGCGCCGGGCGGACTGCGCTTTCACTGGCGGCTGCCGCTGGCGGGCGAGGAGTCGGGGGCGGCGAGCGCGCCTCCTCCCGGGGTTGCCGCCCGCGCCCTGCCCGACCTGCCGTCCCATCTCGCGTTCTGCCGGCTGGCCGAGCAGAACGGCATCGATTCCCTGCTCATGGCCTGCGGCTTCTACATGCCCGATCCGGTGCCGCTGGTGGCCGCGCTCGGCACCGCCACGCGGCGGATCCGCTTCATGCTCGCCTACCGCTCGGGGCTGATCGCGCCGACCGGCTTCGTGCAGCAGGTCAACACGCTGGCCGCGCTCACCGGGGGCCGCGTCAGCCTCAACATGGTGGTGGGCCATTCCCAGGAGGAGCAGCGCTCCTACGGCGACTTCCTGTCGCACGACGAGCGCTACCAGCGCTCGGACGAGTTCCTGACCATCTGCCGCGCTTTCTGGCGCGGCGGCGGGCCGGTCGACTTCACGGGCAAGTACTACCGCATCGAAGGCGGCAGGCTGGGGACGCCCTTCGTCTCCGCGGAGCGGCGGGCGCCGGAGATCTACCTGGGCGGCGGCTCGGCGCTCGCCCGCGAGATCGCGGCGCGGCACGCCGACTGCTGGCTGCGCCTGGGCGATGCGCCGGAGAAGCTGCGCGACGAGGCAGCGGTCCTGCGCGGCCACGGCGTCGAGGTGGGCGTGCGCCTCTCGCTGATCGCCCGGCCGAGCCGCGAGGAGGCGCTGGCCGCCGCCGCCGCCCTGATCGCGGCGGGCGGCGAGGGGTGGGTGCGCGAGGTGTTCGTGCGCGGCAGCGACTCGGAATCGATCCACGATGCCTTCGCCCGGGCGTCCGACGCCGCGCATTGGCCGACTCCCTGGCTGTGGACCGGCGCGGTGGCCAGCCGCGGCCCCTCGGCCGTCTGCCTGGTGGGGACCCCGGACGAGATCGCCGATGCGATCCTGGAGTACCGCCGGGTGGGAGTGTCGCAGATCATCCTCTCGAGCTGGGGCAACCACGAGGCCGTGAGCTTCTTCGGCCAGGAGATCCTGCCGCGGGTAAGGCTGCGGGAACGGGATCTCGCAGCCGAGCCGGCGGCGGGCCAGGCGCGGGCATGAGGGCTTGCCGTCACCGCTCGAGGTGAGTCACGTCGCCCAGGCCGTGGCAACGCGGCACTGCCCGGCCTTCCGGTAGCGCCTCGAAGACGACCGTCGTCACCGATGCGGGCGGCAGGGTGAAACCCGCCCACACCAGCGGCGGCGGGATCGCCAGCAGGTGGGCCAGCCAGGTCAGGGCGAGGCCGCCGTGGCAGAAGACCGCCACGCCGCGCGGCCCGTCGCCGGTCGCGCGGTAGCCGGCGCTGTCGCGGACGTGGCCGTGGCGGGCGGCGAAGGCGTCCGCGTCCTCGCCTAGACGGGCGAAGCCGCCGCGCAGCCAGGGCGCGTCGAAGGGCGGCAAGCGGTGCCAGTTGCCCAGCTGCAGGCGCGGCGCGAGGGCGCGGATGACGGCGGGGTCGACCTGCCAGACCGGGACCTCGGCGCCGTCGTCGCCGCGGACCCACCAGTCCTCGAGCTCGCGGGTCCAGGGCTCGACCTCGAGCGCGAGGCCCAGGCGCTCGGCCGTGTAGCGTGCGGTCTCGCGCGCCCGCTGGAGCGGCGAGCTGTAGACCCGGTCGAGGCCCGCCGCCGCCAGCCGGCCCGCCAGCGCGCGCGCCTGCTCGTGCCCGCGCTCGGTCAGCGCGTCCTCCGGGTAGGCAGGTTCGGCGTGCCGGATGATGTAGAGCCGCATGGTTTCGGGGAAGAGATGCAGGCCGCTTCGCGCGCGGGGGCGTTTCATCTTAATCTATCGACGAATGCCCGAGCCGCGCCTCTGCCTGGTGCTGCCGCACGTCCTCCTGGGCGGCGGCGAGACCGCGATGATGGAGGTTGCCGAGGGTCTGCGCCGCGAGCTTGCGCTGGACGTCTGCGCCCTCGACAACGCGGCGACCGGCGGGGTGCCGACGGTGCGCGAGGAGCTGGTGGAGCGCTTCGGCCGGGTGACGTTCGTCCGCGAGCGGTGGCGGCTGCGCCCGCTGCTCGCGGCCGCCGACGTCGTCCTGTGGTACGGAGTGGTCAACAGCGTTCCGGCGGCGCTGGCCGCGCTCGCCGCGTGCGGCTCGCGGCCGGGGTCGATCCGCGTCGTGCACACGGACCGCCCGGAGGACGGCCCCGCCTTCGCGCGGCGCTGGCGGCGGGTCCTCGACGCCGTGGTGTGCGTCTCGCCGGCCGTGGCGCGGCGGATCGCGGGAGCGACCTTCATCCCCAACACCTGCTCGCTCGCCCGCCTGCGCGGCCCGCGGCAGGAACTGTTCCCCGGCGCGCCGGCCGGGCGCAAGACCCTGGGCTGGGCGGGGCGCTTGGTGCCGCTGAAGAACGTCGCCTGGCTGATCGACAGCCTCGAGGCGCTCGACTGCAACCTGGCGCTGCAAGCGCTCGATTCGCCGCTGCTGACCGCCGCCGAGCTGGCGCGGCAGGCCGCGTCACGGGGCCTCGCGGACCGGGTCCGTTTCCTGCCCCCCGGGCGCGACCTCGGAACGCTGCTGCGCAGCGTCGACGCGCTGGTCGTCGCGTCGCAGCACGAGGGCTTCCCGATGGTGGTGGTGGAGGCCGGGCTGCTGGGAGTGCCGGTGATCGCGACCAGGGTCGGGGCGCTGCCCGAGCTGTTCGCCGAGGAGATCCTCTTCCTCGACGGCGCCGGCGAGGCGCCGGGGGTCGCCTCGCTGCGCCGCGCGCTCGGCGCCGCCGGTCCGGCCTGGGGCGGCCGGCTGCGCGCCAGGGTTGCCGCCCTCTGCGCCCCGGAGGCGGTGGTCGGCAGCTACCTGCAGGTCATCGATCGCGTGCACCGCAACCGCCGGCGCCATGCCGCCTGACCGGGCGCGCGGGCCGCGGTGCGCCGGCCGCGCGCTCGGCATCCTCGCGCTCACCCACTCCAGCCGCAAGGCCAACCTGGCGCGCTGCTCGGTGGAGTTCCTGAACCGCCGCTTCGCCGATCCCGGGCGGCTGCGGGAGCTGCCGCCGTTCGCGGACCTGCCGCCGCCGCGGGCGCTCTACAGCGGCGCCGTCAGCTTTTATCGCGTGCTGGCGGAGGACGGCGAGGGCGGGGAGGGCGGAGAGGGCGGAGAGGGCGGCGATGGAATGCCCCGGCGGCGGCGCGTGCGTCTCGACTGCGTCGGGCGACTGCGCAGCCGCGACCGCATCCAGCATGTCGCCCTGCTCGACGCCGGCGAGCTGCTCGTCGGCTACGAATATCGGCTGGAGCGCTGGCGGCTGCGCGCCCCGCTCGACCGGCTGCGGCGCCTCACCGCCGCGGACTGTGAGATGGTCTGGCGCTGCGAGCATCCCCACCTGGCCGGCCTGCACACGGCCGAACCGCTGGGAGACGGGCGCGCGGCTCTCTCCTGCGCGTCCGCGGACGCGGTGATGGTCTGCGATCTCGAGGGCGGCAAGGTGACGGCCACGCTGCGCCTGCCGGCCGCCCTGTACGGGCAGGGATACGAGCTGGGCGCCGCCACGGACCTGCGCCGGCACGCGATTCCCGACGAGGCGCAGGCCACTCACGTCAACGCGGCGCACCGCGCCGGCGGGTCGCGCGTCGTCGTGTCGACCCTGATCCAGGGGGCGATCGGCCTGCTCGACCTGGCGAGCGGCGCCTACGCCGAGATCAGCCGCGGCTTCGTCGGCTGCCATGGTGCGCGCCTGAGCGCGGACGGCGAGATCTACTTCGCCGACAGCCCCGCCGGCGCCCTGACCTTCCTCACCGCCGCAGGCCGGATCGCCAGGAGCTTCGCGGTCGGCTCGCGCTGGCTGCACGATGCGCAGCAGATCGCCGGCAGCCTGTACGCCTTCGCCCTGGCCGACTGCAACGAGCTGCGCCTCTACGATCTCGAGGACGGCGAGCTGCTCTGGCGCGAGCGCTTCCGCACCTGGCCGCTGCCCGGCCTCTTCGGCGCCGCGAGTCTCCTCCCCGGATGGCTCGGCAACACCACGCAATCGCTGAGCTTCCACCCGGCCGCGGGTTGAGCCAAACTCCCTCGCAGGCCCCTCAGGGTGGCGGAGTGAGCCCGCTTGGATCTACGGTCGAGGTGCCAGCTAGCGCGTACTCCCCGGCCTTCATCTCATAGACCTCCCAGTATCCGTTGCATTCTCCAGACGGTAAGCACTGCTGCGGATTGATGATCTCCGGCAGTCCCGTCCCCTGCGGATCTGCAAAGTAAGCGTTTGTTAAGACGACGTCGCGTGGAAGCAATGAGACGAGCTGAGTGCCAGTCCACCGGAACAGGGTCGTAATGATATTCATGCCATCGCCGGATGGGGTATCGATCTCGACCGCCGGCACCCCGCTCTTGTCTACATAGACAAGCTTTAAGTGGCTGCCGTTATCAAGACCCGGGTCGTCGCCGGCGTGCACCGTGCCGGCCAGCTCCAGGCGGCCCCCTACATTCCTCAAGACGAGCAGATCACCACCAACCAAGGGAGCTACATAAGAAACCACGATGTAATCATACGCCCGAGTCTTGCCTAGGTCTGCCGGCAGAGCCTGAACCTGAAGCTCGCTCGGATTCTTGAGAGACGACACTAAGTCCTGCGGTGCGAAGCTACGGAGCTGCGCGTCAAGGTTTGGCACGACCGGCGGTGAGGGCACAACTCTTTCTGGTGTCGCCTGAAGGACATGCTGGCCAGGGAGGGCAGCAACCACGAGGCCCACAACGAGAAGCGGGAGCAGGACGCGAATGTGAGTTCGTTTCATGGTGTCTTCCCCCTATTCAATGGGAAAATACCCGTCGGTAAGTTTCAGAATCTTGGGGCCGTAGGTCCCGCCGCCGTTGTACCGCACAAGCGCCCGACACCATGCGTTCGCTAGATCAGCTACGTGCGCGAACTGACTCGGCAGCGCCGGTTTGCGCGTATACTTCTTCACGAGCGTCGTTGTGCCGAGATCGAGGTTGGCGTTCTCATCGAAGAGTCCGTCCGGAGCGCGACCGACTGCGCCGTTGCCGGTCGTATAGGTGTATCCGACCGCGGTGGTGAACAGCACCTGCATCAGCCCATAGCTGGCAGCCACAACCGTCTGCGCCGTAAAGGGATTCAGCCTCTGATGACGCCGCGTTCTCTCTGCGACGAAGGCGATCTCTGTAGCGTTACCCGAGGTGAACCAGCCGCCAGGCACCACGCTCAGTCCATTATTTGTGAAGAGGATATTTTCCATGGTAATGGGTCCGTCGCCGTCACTGATCTCCCGCGTGTTGGCGCCGGGTAGCGGTTGGAGCATCGTCTGCAACGGCCTACCGTTAGCATCTAGTGTAACATGGTATTTGGTGCGGAGGTGCTTATCGACCGAGGTAAGGCCGTCGCCTCCGGTCGCCAGCGAACTCGCAAGAATGTATGGCAAGTACTGCGGGAGAGTCGCGAGGTTGGCGACCGAGCACGTGCCCTGCGAGGAGCAATAATTCGTTGAAATCTGAAAGAAATCAACCGCGAGAGGCTCGTACCGATACGCGGTCTCGCTAAACGTCGACTCTCCCTGGATCACAGCCTTCACAAGTTGCGGCGGAAGTCCACGCGAGTCAGCGAAGCTGAAGACAGGACCATCTAGGTCGTTTCCTTGATAGTCGGTGGAATTCGTAGAACCGAGGCTGTAGCCCGAGGACGCTACCTGGATAGCGACACTGAAGCTGCCAGACCCGTTCGTCACAGAGAGAACCGCCGTACCGGAGTGGGTAGCAAAGAAGTTCTGTGGCTCATTGCCGAATGCAAGTAGAACCACGCCCGCAAAAAGCGGCGTTGGGGGGCTCTCCAGGACGGAGGTAACCTGCGGTGGAGGTGCGGGCGCTTGGCTCGCCAGGCTAAAGGTGCTGCTAACAGCTGGCCCATCACTACCGTCGCTGTTCACCTGAACTACCTGCAACGAGAAACCCTCGCCGATGGCAAACGACAGCGTCGCACCAGCGGCAAGATCCACTCTTTGCGTGTCATGTGTCTGCAGCGCAGCTCCCGTTACCTGGGCACAGCTCTTAAAGTCCGCTGGTGAAGGGAAGTCAGTTGGTGCCGGATTCAGGTTCATGCTCGTCGCAACAAGGCGGAGCGCCGCTCCGGCAGCGACTACCGTGAAGGTCTGCGTCGCTGTGTCGCTTGGACCAACGGTATGGGTCGCGTCTGGCACAAGAGTAAGCGTGTGCGTGCCCACCGCCAGTGGTCCGAATGAATAGTCCTTGATGGGCACGTAGAAGTTCGAGTCAAGGGGCGGGTCAGTACGCCATGTCTGCAATATGACGCCATCAAGGTAGAGACTGGTATAGAAACTGACAGACGTCGCCACGCTCCCGTTATTCAATACGGCCCAGCTTGCATAGAGCGTGTCGCTGGTCGCTATCGTGGCGCTCTCCTGCTGCGTGCCGCGGGCAGTGCTCACAACGAGCGGGCCCGACCAACCAGGCGGCTGATAGGGCACGAGGCTCGGCGCACCGGTGGCCACTACATTGAGGGTCTTTGTATAGTTATTGCTCGGCCCCACCGTTGCCGTCTCGTCGGGCACAAGCTCTACGGTGTGCTGACCCGGTGCGAGAGGTCCGAAGGAATAGTCCCGGATAGAGACGAAGGAACCTGCATTGAGTGGCGCTTGGGTGTACCAATCCTGTAAGAAGACGCCATCAAGGTAGAGAGCGGTGTAGAAGGTGGCCGAGGTCGGCGCGTCCCCGTTGTTGAGCACCGCCCAGCTCGCGTAGAGCGTATCGCTACTCGTTATCGTTGAGGTATCTTGCTGCGTGCCAGGAGTCGTACTTACGACGAGCGAGTCGGACCACCCCGAAGGCTGATAGGGCACAAGGTTGGGAGTACCACTTGGGGTAGAGCCGGACAGGAAGATATTATAGCCACTCAAGGTAAGATAGTCGTTGAACGTGCCCGTGGTCGTAGGAGAAAAGCTTACCGTGTAGGCTAGCACTTGCCCTACGTCAAGAAACACTGGAAACTGCGCTGGCGTACCGCCGCTACAGTCAATCTGACCATAGGGCTCTACGAGATAGCTGTATGCCCTGAACGGAGGCGACAGGTCGTGATCGAGGTTCACAGTGCCAGAACCGGTGCCATCACACTGACCGTTGGGGCAAGTGCCGCTGCAGAAACACACGTCCTCACAAAGGCTCGAGGTCTGTCCGACTGGGGTCGTTGGAAATGTAACGTTGTCGTCTTGGACGACTATCGGCGACCCGCTCGCTCGCCCGATCTGGTTCGGTGAAGCCCGGAGGTGTGACGGAAGACTAGCCGCGACTGCAAGGATGATGAAGACCTGCCAGAATCTTTTTGAGAGTACGGCGGGTCCGTCGTAGCGAGTCTGAACAGTCGGAGGCTCGAAAGGTGGCATGTTGATTGTCCTTATCGAAGTGCGCGACCCAGGCAGCTTCTCACTGTAGAGATACTGCAAGATGCGTTTAAGCTAGCGAATGTGCGAGGACCGTGTCAAGGATATCGACCCATGCCTATATGCGGAGGCGTGCAAGCGAGGTCGCCTTCGATTGGCTGACCCGGTGTCCACGGCGCCAGATCAGAGATTGATCGTAATGGGAATCCCCAGGTTTGATCGTGGGGATGAGATGGGATGGGGCTGGGACACGGCCCGCCCTCAGACACGACGCCGAGGTCAGCCCGATACTGAGGCCGGAGCCCCAAGCGTACTGGTCCGCAGCGGTGTCGTAGTTGGTGGATCACCCTGGCGATTCGATGCGATATGCTTGCCGCGTGCCCCCTCTCGATCCCGAGTGGTCGTGGCGACCGCGGCGCTCGAGCGCTTTCCTTCGGGAGTCGATTCGACTCAGATCGACGAGCACTTGGGGCTCACGCCCACCGAGCGGCTCGAGCGGAGGCGGCGATTCTCGCTGTCCCTCGAGGAGGCTACGCAAGGCTGGTGGTCACGGACCTCGAAAGGCTGATCGACGCCGCCCTGGAGCGGGCCAAGCGCGCCGCCGGGCGCCTCAAGGCCTTGCCGACCTGAGGCCAAGCGTGGCGACGCGACGCCGTACTGCTTCTCTCATGAGCATTCGAGACAGTCATGTGGCCGATTCCTCGGAGTGGTCGTCCCCCAGGCGGTGACGGTTCCGGGTGTCGGTACCCGACCTGAAATTGGAGCTGAGGAGGGCATTTCATGTCAGATCAGTGGAATAACTTCTTTGTCATGGTAGGCGGCGGCGCGGCGGCGCTCGCGGGCTTGATTTTCGTCGCGATGTCGATCAAGCCAGATATCATTATCCGAAATCCGACACATAAGAATCGAGCAATTAACATGTTGACAAGCTTCACTGCCATTTTCATGACCTGCAGTCTTGCGCTTATCGGAAATCAAACTCTTGAAGTGCTCGGCTGCGAGTGGCTCGTCGTCTGGGGCATCGCAATAACCATCTTCATCAGGGGCTATTCCATAGCTATCAGATCGCGCATGAGTTCCATTGGATTGAACGCGCCGCGGCTTGCCGGCGGCACGCTTTGTCACCTCGCTGAGGTTGCCGGTGCCATTTTCCTTATTCTCGGACATGGCGCAGGGCTCTACATCGTAGCTATCGCAACTATTATTTTATTCGCCTTCCTAATTTCTGGCGCATGGCTCATTATCATTGGCATCTACGAAGACCAAGCTGAGCGATGATATGAACGCAAGCTCGTGCTTCTTGTACCGGCGCTCGTGTGACCGGGCGGGGCAGCAGCCGAGTATCCCTGCTACCGCGGGCACCCGGCGCGTTGACCGCGCAAGGGCCACGCGCGTTATATGCATATGCAGTTGTCTCTATTTTCTTGCGTTGGTCTCCTACCCGGTCTAGAGTAGGTATTCGGCACGTCAGCAACAGTGCTCATCAACAACTTCGGCCAGCCACATGAAACTTGACCTAAACCCAAGGATTCCCCTTGGAAGGGTCGCTAGCTAGATGGCGCCGGATCTTCAATCGAGCAGAGGCGATGCTACCTTTGCGGGGGAGAAACCCATGCTCATCAGGTCTCCAAGTCCCGGCCTTCCCGCGGTGAGAGCGATCGTCTGGGTGCTGGCGCTATTGAACATGTTCGCAGTGATGATGGCACTTTCCCTGAGTGGATCTCGTGATCTCGTGACGTGCACTTGGTTAAGCTTCGTCTTTCTGATTCCAGTGAGCTTCCTATACACAGTTGGGACACGCGTCGGACTGGCGACTTTTTCCATGCTCGTGGCACTGGCCACATGCGTCTTATTGGCAGCCCCCACCTCCGGCCACTGGCGCTCCCTAGCAGCGCTGATTGCCATTGCGGTCTACCTGGCGAGCGACGCAAGAAGGTTCATGTATTTCGGCGCTCTAAGGAACAGGGTGCTTTTGTTGCACAAGCAGGCTCAACGAGCTACCGAGATCGCACAGTTCAGCTCGATCGTTCAGGTAGATCGCCATGAACTAGCGAAAGCTCTGAGATATCTCAGCCGAGGTTCAGTAATTGGATGGTTGTTAGCGATTTCGGCGACAGTTGCCCTTTGGGGTACTGATGGAGCTAGTTTCAAGGCTTCTGTGACGATTGGCATCGTCGTTCTGGCGCTGGGAAGGTTTTCGGCCAAATACTTTCGACCAAACCCGGCGATCCAGGAGGCCAGAGACAGGGTCACATATAAACTCGGCCGCCAAATCCTTGAAGCGAAAGGGGAACTGCCAGTCCAGTTTTGTTTGTATCTTCGGCCATTTGACATCACATGCGGCCAACTAGATCGAAATCCAGACAGCATGATTGCACTTCCCCGATACCACACTCATCGGATTATCGACCTTGAAGTACTCTTGGGGGACGTCACGTGGCCGCTCGGTATTCCGCTCCTTGCTTTGGGCAGGCCAGGCGAGGCATTCGGAGCTGGCCGCCTCGCCAGCACCGAAACGGGATGGCAAGAAGATCTCGCGCTGCTTATGGCGAGCGCAAAGTTTCTCTTCGTCATTCCTTCGAACCATCAAGGTACCTTGTGGGAACTCGAACATCTCTTTGAACACGAGATGGGTGAGCGGTGCCTGTTCGTCATGCCGTGGGCGATCGAGGGCAGCTACGGTGCGACAGAGTGGGAGGCGACGAGAGCAGCCTGCAGGGAAATCGGCCTTCAATTACCAGATTACGATCCCCGCGGGGTGCTATTGCGCCGCGATCACACAGGAGACTGGATCCAGCGACCGGGCCTCAAGCGTCTGGCACGAAACAGAAATCGCCTCGAGCTGGTGGTGCTCGACCTCTTGAATGACTCTCCGCTGGCTCGGCGGCCTCAAACGCAAGGAGCCGCTACCCGCTACGTGGGGCAAGTACCCTTCTTGCTTTAGTGAGCCTTGGGGTCGGGGGTCAGGTAGGCCGCGCTCGCAGGCGACCACGGTGCCGGGATCGAGCTCGAGCCGGCGCGAACGCCTGAGGGCCGCGTAGCTCCTGCATCAGGTCCCGTCGATCAATGTTTCAACCCCCCAAGCCAGGCGCTTTGGGGGTCTTTGTTGTGAGCTGGCCCCGCCGCCGGTTCGGAAGAGGGGCGACGCGCCTCGTCGCGGGCTCCCTTCTCGCTCGACGCCGAGAACCTTGTGCTAAACTACAGTAGTACGGCATGTTTTCGAAGCCCCGGCGCCGTGTCGCGTTCTGGGGATAAAGAACGGCCATTCACGATCCGGGAGGGTCTATGGAGTTGCTGCGTTCGCGAATGGAGTTCCTGTCCAAACCCCGCCTCCCGGTGCGGGCGCGCAACACGAAGGAGACCCCGTAATGGCGGCGAGATATCTCTGCCTTTGCCTTGCCCTGGTCGCGGTCGCAGAACTCTCGACCAGCCCGCTCCTCGCGGACGGCTTCTTCACCGTTCCACCCTGCCGGGTACTCGACACCCGCACGACCATGAGCCCGGTCCAAGTGAATACCCCCACCCTCTTTACCATCGGCGGAGTCTGCGGCATCCCGCCGGTCGGATCCAGCGTGTCCTTGAACGCCACACTCGTCGAGCAGAACGTCACTGTCGACCTGGGCATCGGCGCCGGCGACGATCCGCCTCCCACTACGAACGTCGTCTCCACGAACCAGACACACGCGGTCATCGCTGGCGCAGCGGTCATACCGCTCTCGGTGGACGGCCAGGGCACGGTGCAGGTGCTCGCCAATGCAAGTTCCGGCGGTGCGACGGATCTCATCCTCGACGTGAACGGCTATTTCCTCGCGGGCGTGGCGGGCGGCTTGGCGCAGCTCTACGCCCAGGGCGGCGACAGTGACCCCGGCAGCCTGACCGATCCGCAGCTCGATCCGCAGGCGCCGAATACCCTGGGGCAGACTCCCGCGGGCTTCGGCGGGGCCGATGCCCCGCCGCCCTCCTCGCCCACGCTCGTGAGCCCCATCCGTCTCGACCGGTCGAGCAAACGGCACTTCAACTACAACGGGGCGCTCACCCCCTTGATCGGCGTCTCCGCCGACAATGCGTGCAACCTGCACGGCGGCAACGGCTACGATATGTGCACCTTCGCGCCCCACGCATCGGCCAACTACCAAAAGGTGCTCGCGGACGCTGCGGCCAAGGGCCTCAACAAGATCCAGCTCTGGGTGAACATCAACGGCGGCAACTGGACGATGCCCGGCAGCTGTGTGGCGCAGGCCCCGAACCCCCAGGACCAACCCTTCAAATACTATCCGCCCGGCTCGCCCGGTTTCCCTTCGCCGCCGAACGCCCCGCCGGATGGCATCGGCTACTTTAACCTTGACGAGCGCAACCCCACCTTCTTCGCCAACCTGCAAACGGTGGTGAACTTCGCCAAGTCGGTCGCCCCGTCGAAAATGCTTTTCGTAGAGGTGACCTTCTTCGCGCCGTGGATCGGGATTTGGGAGCTGAGCCCCTGGAATCCGCGCCACGGCCGGCTGAGCAGCGATTCGACCCACACCATACCGGTCGGCTTCTCCGACCGCAGCTTCTTCGTGCAGCCCGACAACTCGAACGGCGGCGCGAACGCGAACGAGGCGCTCCGGGTTTACCAGAAGCTCGTGATTGACTGGACCTTGGATGCGCTCGATGCGCCGCCCGGTACGATAAACGGCGGGCTGCCGTTCGACAACGTGTACTTCGAGATCGCGAACGAACCGGAAAACGGCCAGCCCCAAACCACCTGCGGTTTTCCGGCGCCGGCGCAGGCCCTCGCGAGCGGCGTGACCCCGTGGCAACAGTCGATGATCGCCGAGGTGCTATCCTACGAGAACAGCCACTACGTGAACCCGAACGGCAGCCTGGCCTACGGCCACCTCGTCGCCGTGCAACCCTTCACGCAGGCGGGCACGACGCCCTACCTCGCGACCGGCTCCGGGGTGACCGTCGTGAATGGCCATTACACGCAGATTTCACAGAAGGCCGCGGGCGGCAGCTCAAACAACGCCGCGCTCGGCGCCATCACTTTGGCACGCACTTACGCCGGTCAGTCGAATATCATCCTCGCCTCAAACGAAGGCAAGATCAGCGGCGATACGACCGTATTCCCCTGGGGCGGGATGGGCGAAACCTGCGGATGGGAGGCTTCCACGCGGAACTCATCCGGTCAACCGACCGGCGTCGCGGGTGTGGATTGTTTCGGCGAAGCGGACTCGGCGCGGGCGGAAGCGTGGGAGTTCATGCTGGACTTGGGCGGCGCCTTCGATCACTTCGGGTACTACTGGAACTCGGACTTCGGCGTCACGATCCGCCAAGAGCTCGGCGTGCTCCGCACCTTTCTCTCTCCGCTGCCACTGCGCCAGATGGTAACCTCCCCCGATCCGAAGGGCGGCAGCGGCCCCACCTGGGTCACGATCGGGCCGTCACCCTATGCGAACCCGAGCACGAATATGAACAAATATTGGGCGGCTCTCCAACCGACGAGCACCGCCACGTCGCTTACCTACGTTCTCTACATTCATCACAGCTCATCTCGGAAAACTCCGTCCGGGAGTGCCTTCCTGGCCTTCGGCGGCTACCAACCTATATACAACGCGAGCCCCACGAACCCGAAGTACGCCGAGAACCTAAGCCTGTGCCTCACGCCACAGACGCAGCACTATTCCGTACAGTGGCTCGACCCAAAAAGCGGAGCCGTCCTGTCTTCCAAACCCATTTCGGGAATTAGCGCCTGCGGCACGCCGACGAGCTCGCCCACCTACGCCTACGACATCGTGCTGAAGGTCTCCCAGGTTCCCTGAGACTACGGCGCAAGAGGAGGGACCCCGATGAGAGTTGTTTCTTGGTTCGTGTGCGCGTTGGCCGTCATGCTCTCCGCTCTGGCCGCGAGCGCCGCGCCCCTCACCAATCCGCTCACGCCCGATCAGGTGACCTGCGATGAGCTTCAGCTCGAACGCCTTGCGCTGCGCGTCGCAACGCTTGAATCCGGCGCGGACTTCGCCCATCCCTCGCTCCTCCTGTGGCGGAGCGGCCAAGGCGGCGGCAGCTACTCGGGTCTTACGGTGACGGATGGCATCTCGGGCACACCGGGACACCTCCTGCGCGCAGAAACGCAGCTTGCCTTCGACCTCACGCTTCACCCGCCGATCGATCCGCTAAATCCCGGTCGCCCCCTCCTGCCGCAGGGGAGTCTCGTGCGGCGCGAGGGGGACTCAAATCTTGTGGCGCCCACCGCCGCCGCACCCGCCTACCTCACTGTGAACGTCGCCCTGGAACCGAACGCACAGGACCCCTTTCTGCCCACCATACCGCTCCTCGTGAACAACCTCGCCTCAGCAAGCGGCGCCGCAGAGCCCGCTTCCCACGCGGACGCGGCTGGCCGCGGGATCGCGCAGGATGGCCTCACCTCGTCCTGCGAGAACGCCCTCACCGACTTCGACCAGCGCATCTTCGCCGTGCTCGCGCGCACGGTGCGGGTGTCACAGTGCGTGGCGCTTCCGGGTACGCCGCCCTTCTGCAATCCTGACGGCTCGGCCTATAACATCACGCTCTTCCGCGGAGCGGACCCGCAGACCTATCGCGCCAACGTCTACCTCTACGCGGTCGCCTGCGACAACGGCACATGCTCCTATGGCGTCCTCAGCAAGGTCGCCTGGGAGTTCAAGATGAATTGGGATCAGAATGGCGCGCTGACCACGGGCGAGGTGTCGGTGCTGCCGCCGTGCCTCAATGGACCGGCTCCCGGCTGCTCCGATCCGAAGGGCAACGGCACACCCATGTTCATCCTGCCGCCCCTGTTTGCGGGGCATGGCCACCAGGGGCAGCAGTCCTTCGTGCTCGGTGCGCTTCTCTTTGACGACTTCCCGGGTGCGCCGAATAACGTCCTCTCGGCAACCGTGAATTGGAGCGCGCTGCTCGCGAACTCCGCCTGGAACTGAAGGCAGAACCACATTCTCGCGGCCGGAGGGTCGCTCTCACTGAAGTGGCTGCCTCCGCGCGGCTAGAGAGTATCACCAGCTCTACGGATTCGATACCCCGATGAAGAATGAGCCGGTCCCTTGAACCGCGTAGACCTCCCACATGAAATACTTGTAAGATGCCGGCCACGAACTCGGCACCGCGAAGGTGACGTCGTTCGCTCCAAGTCCCTGAGAGATCGCAGCGACCTGCCACTGTCCGGTCCAGTGCCACAGCACTAAATAGGTCATCAAGTACGACGCACCTTCTACATGCGCCCGCTGGAGGGTTTTGGTGCTGTAGTAGTAGGTGCCGTACGGGAAGTACTGCCCTGCGTACTGTGAGCCAGCGGCCACCCATCCAGAGTAGATCGGCCCCTGCCCCCAAGTCGGCTGCAGGTAGAAGCAGTTGGCGCTTGCCGTGGTCGCACAGAGCTTCCCGATGCCTGGGGCCGGACAGGCCGGAGGGTTCGCCGGACAGTTCCCGGAAGTACCGAAATTGAAGAGCGGGCCAAAGAGCAAGTAGGTATTTGTATCGCCCCCGCACCTCGTTCCCGCGGCACAATAGCTGCCTCCCCAATTAGTGATGCCCCGGGGGCAGTATGAGGCGACAGGATCAGGCTCGAGGCCGTAGTAGACATTCACCGCAGCCTGCCACTCCGGGGCAGAGTACGAGAATGGGCAGGCATAGCTGGGGTTGCTGCACCACGACAGGCAAGGGATCATGCCGTTGAACTGCGCACCGTTGCCCTGGCACATGATCGACTTGTAGCGATCTCCCAAAGCTGCGGAGAAATCCTCCTGGATGTACGGGCAGCCATTCCCCGGCCCCGCAGAACCGCGCAGGACCCGATTGCGTACCACCCACCCCTCCGCCCGAATGCCTCCGGCACTCTGGCCGTGCGCCTCGCCGTGCAGGAGATAATAAAGGCCCTGAATCGCTTGGGAGTCGTTCAGGGCCTTGGGGATCACGGATGATTGCGTGGAGAATTGAGACGGTGGGCTGCCGCCGGCCGTGCCGAACTGGATGCCGGCAGCCTTCTGCAACTCACTCCGCGGGATCGCGAAATCGGGAGAGACTGGAATTGCTTGAGCATAAGGCGTGTACACCGCATACGCCTTGCTCGCCTCTTCCAGCCGTCCGAGCCGTTCGAGCGCCACGCCCCGCAGGAAGGAGAGGTAGGCCAAGCCGGCGTCGCCCGAGTCCGTCAGCGAAACCACATCGGAATTTCGCCCCTGTCTCAGAAGCCATTCCGCGTACTGTGATCGCGCATCCGGCGCGCCCTCGCCCTCGGCGGCAATAGCTTCCTTGAAGAGCGCCTCAGCCCGCGGATCGTGCGAAGCCGCCAGCGCAAGCGCATAGTCGAGGTAGATGCTGTAGTTACCGTCGCGGGCCAGAGCTTCGGTGAAGAGCGAATCGATAGTTGCGATGTCGCCTTCTGCACCGAGAATGGTGGCTGCCATGGAGTACAGCGAGTAGTTCACATTGGCCTTCGCAAGGCTGAACTCCATCGCCTTCGCGATCTCGGCGGCGGCGGCATGAAGATCAGTGGCCGCGTGGGTGTGCCCTGTGTAGAGGTCGAAATCCACCTCGGCGAGGAGCATGTGGAGCCCCGCTGCGGATGGGCTCCGCGGCGTCGAACGTCTGAAGCGCGAGGTCCACCTCGCCCAATTCGACCATGCAGTCGGTGCGGATGTTCTCGGCATGGCAGCGCAGGGAGAGATCCTCGGCCGGCAGCATGGGCAGCGCCTGATCGACCACCGCAAGCGCCCGCGCCGGATCGATTGCGGCCAGAGTATGCGCCGTCTGCACGAGCGTCCGGGCAACGAGCCGACCCGCGCCCCGGCTCTCGTAGAGCGCGACGCACTCCTCGAGCGCCGCCAGGGCCTCGACGCGGCGACCTTGATCGGCAAGGAGGGATGCGGAAACGGACTGAGCGCGTGCCTTGAGGAGGGGATCGCCGGAGCCTGCCCGTAAGTGCCTCTTGCCTTCAAGAAGGGCGGCGTCTGCCTTGCTCCACTCGGACGCGACCCGGCGGGCATTGGCGAGTTCCGACCAGAGCTGCGCTTGGAGATCGTGCTTGAGGAGCGCGGATGCCTCCATAGGCTCGATCGCCCGAGAGGCCAAGCTCGCGGCGAACTCGGCTTCGTCGCGGGTCGGTGCCTCGCGAAGGTGCCGGAGGAGGAGTTCCACGAAGGCGACCGCGTGGTACTCGGGTGACCGAGCGACCCGCGCGTGCTGTTCCCGCCTCGTTTCCGCTCGCCACCTGCGGCGCGGCGGGTCGAGGCCGGTTCCACTCGACTCGGAGGTATGCGCGCGCTGTCCGCAACTTCTCCTCGTCCAGAGACTCGCCGCGCGCCTCCTCGATGAGCTGCGCCAGGACCGATCGGCACTCTTCGCTGGCCGCAGCAGAGCGGTGGTCGAGTTCATTGAGAGCGCGGACGCCCAGGTCCGCTGCCCGATCGGGCGAGCCGCGCCGCAGGTGGAAACCCAGGACGTAGACCAGATTGAGCACCGCGTCCTTGAAGTGTCCTCGGTCCAGCTCCTCGGACACGACCGCATCGAAGAGCGTCTCCGCCTCCTCGACATGGCCGAGCGATTCCAGAAGGCGGCCCGCAAGGAACATGGAGCGCAGCGCGGCACGCGGCTGATCGTGGAGCGGCCGCAGGCGCTCCGCCTCGTGAAAAGCGTGCAGAGCCTCCTCGACCCGGTCGAGGGTTATGAGGCAGTCGGTGCGGATGCGCTCCATGCGGGATCGCAGGCTCGCATCTCCATCCCAGGGATACCTGCCGGCTCGGTCCAAGAGATCGAGTGCTCGCTGCGGCTCATCGTCCGCGACGCAGTGGGCCATGATGACGAGCGTGCGTCCGACCTGCGGCCAGTCGCCGCACCCGGCATACGCCCGCCGACTCTCTTCCAAAGAGGCCATCGCTTCATCCCATCGCCCCTGGTCGCAGTGGAGCGAGCCCGCGATCGAGAGCCAACGGGCCTGAATGCTCTTGGCGCCCGCGCCCGAGGCGCGGTGCTCATCGGCCCGCAGGAGCGCGGCATGCGCGTGTTGCCACTCGCCCCTGATCCGCCGGGCGTTTGCCGTTTCGATCCAGATCATCGCCAAGCGATCGTGCTTGAACTCCTCGCTGCCCTCGGCCGGGTCTATCCCTTGCACGGCGAGCACCGCCAGGTTCGCGAGAGACTCGGATTCCTCTCTCGAATGCGGCGTGCTCCGCAGAGCGTCGAGCAGCGCATCGAGGAACGCGAGGGTGTGGCAGGCGCGCGAGCGGATCACCCGCTCCCTCTGCGCCCCGCGGGTGAGGCGCCGGAGCGCGGCCAATTCCGCCCGCGCCAAGAGGCGGTCGATGGCAGTGGCTCGCTCGAAGGCAGCGGTTTCGAGAAGGCCGCGTAGCGGCGCCTCGCGCGCCGAGTCGCGTCCATGGTCCCGCAAGAGGCTCGCGGCCAGCGCGCGGCAGCTCGGGCAGCGGGCGAGATGTTGAGCCATGTGGGCGATCTCGGAGCGTCCTGCTCCCGCCGCGCGCACGAGCTCGTCCTTATCGAGATGCGGCATTTCACGATTCTCTTGAAGCCAGAACAGCGGTAGCGGTTTCAGAGTAACGCAAAGTACGAGGTTCTGTACATTGGCTTAAAGCGTGAGGGGGAGGTTCCCCGAAGGGCCTCCCCCTCTTGAGAGACGGGTGCCTAGCCGTTTGGGTCGTCGCCGGCTCCCGTGTCCGGGCGGATCGGCGGCGAGGAGGACAGGCCGAAGAAAGACAGGAGATAGAGGACCAGTCGAAGAATAGCTCTCCCTTCAGGGACACGTTGACCGCGTGAGCGACGTTGCTCGCGGCATAGGGGGTCCCTTTGCCTGAAGTCTCCGCCTCTCTGAGCCGGAGGACAAGCTACTGCTTTGCAAAGGGAACTGCGGCAAAGAGAGGAATCGGAAGCATGGACGCATCGGGCATTCCCACTTTGGAGACGACGCGCCTGCGGCTCAGGGGCCTGCGCGGCAGCGACTTCGAGGACTACGCCGCGCTCTACGCCGACCCGGAGGTGACCCGGTTCATCGGCCAGAACGGGGAGACCTGGGACCGGGGCCGCAGCTGGCGCCACATGGCCTTCGCGGTCGGCCACTGGCACCTTCAGGGGGCGGGGGTGTGGGCGGTGGAGGAACGAGCGAGCGCGGAGTTCGTGGGCGTCGTGGGCTTTTGGGAGCCGGCGACCTGGCCGGGCTTCGAGCTGTCCGGCCACATCGCCCGCCGCTTTTGGGGCAAGGGCTATGCGAGCGAGGGCGCGCGGGCAGCCATGGCCTACGCCTTCAGCACCCTGCGCCGCGAGCGCCTCATCAGCCTCGTGAATCCCGCAAATCACGCCTCGATCCGGGTAGTGGAGCGGATCGGCGAACGGCTTGAAGGCCGGATCGAGTTCCTCGGCCGCCAGTTCCTCCTCTACGGTCTCGACCGCGCCGCCTACCTGCAAGAGATCGCGCCTGCCGGCAATCTGGCGCGCCGCGCCGGATGAGCCAACCGCTCCGCGTCGCCTCGGAAGACATGGCGAAGCCCTGGCATCTCTCGGAGGAACTCTTCCGCCGCTTCCTGGATCAGAACGTTACGCCCGCCGAGGGGCGGGCGGTGGTGCGCCATCTCGTGAGCCAGTGCCCGGAGTGCCTCGGGCTTGTCGGCCGCATCGTCGCCGAGGGCGGCTATTGGTTCGGCAAGGAGGTCGCCGAGGGCTTGGCCGAGCATGATCGCGTCCTCGCTTCCTTCGAGGACGCCGACGAGTTCACCTCTCGCGAACCGCGCCGCATCGCCTTCGAGCGCTTGCGGGGGTGGGCGCACTGGTCGGCCTTGGACCCGCTCTTGCCGAACGAACGGCTGCCGGCGATCCTTGCCCGCAAGGACTGGCACCATTGGGGACTCTTCCGCGCACTCCTTGAGGCCCCCGCCTGGTACAGCGCCCGCGACCCGCAGGAGGCGGTGGACATCGCGCAGCTCGCGCTCGATATCTTCGACCTCTTCGATCCTGCGGCGGTCGGCGGTGAGGCGGCGGCCAAGGACATGCGCGCCACGGCGTACTCGGTCCTCGCCGCCTGCCGCCGGATGGCTTCCGATCTCGAAGGCGCGCGGACTGCCATCGCCGAGGCGTGGAAGTGGAACGAGGAGGGCGAGGGCGATCCCCTGGACAAGGCCGAGATCTACTACGCCGATGCTGCCTACGCCGCCACAATCGGCGAGTTCGAGACCGCGGTAACGATCCTGAAGAAGGCCCTCGCCCTGTATCGGGCGGCGAATGACCTCCACCTCCAAGGCCGGACCCTCATCCGCATGGGCGAGACGCTTGGCTACGTGAAGCCGGAGAAGGCCCTCACATACATCGAGCGCGGGCTGGAACGCCTGAACCCGGTGCGCGAGCCGCGCCTCGCCCTCCTGGCGCAGCACGCCCTCGCGGAGTTCCTCTGCGCCGCCGGCCGGCCGCGGGAGGCCCTCGCGATCCTCGACCGCTCCCGCCCTCTCTACCGGCAATTCCCGGATGAGTGGACGCAGCTCCGCCTCCACTGGCTCCAAGGCCGGGTGGCCCATGGGCTCGGGTCGTTCGCCGAGGCGGCGGACATCCTGCGCCAGGTGCGGGAGGAGCTATTCCCCCTAGACCACCAGCGGGACTTCCTCATGATCTCGATCGACTTGGCGGAGGCCCACGTTCGCGCGGGGGATATGGCGACGGCCCTCGCCTTCCTTGAGGAGACGACGCCGATCCTCGTGGGCTCCAACCTCCACCGGAACGCCCTCTCTACCTGGCTCGCGTTCCAGAAAGCCCTCGAAGAGCGCCGCGACCTTGAGCCTGCGGCGCTCGCCCCGCTCTTTGACAACTTACGCTGTTACTAACGCCGCTCCTGGTACGACCCGGCGGCCGAGTTCTCGCTCGGCTAGAGGCGGTGTCCGACCGGCCGAGGGTCGCGCTGTCCTTGCGTCTCCTCTTTTGGGGTCTCCTCGCCGCCGATGGGCTCATGCTCGCGGCAGCGCTCGGGGCCATCGCGCTCTTCGGGCCGCGCCTCATGGTCGGCCTGCCTGGACCGCTCTTCCTTGGCGCGGTCCTCCTCCTCATCGCCAGGCGGTTTCAGGCTTCCACAAGGGCCTCCCGGCGTCGCAGGTAGCGCTCGATGATCCGGCGGATGCGCCGGTACGGGCGGCGGACCTGATCCCCTTCCCAGGCGGCAACCGTGCCGGGGTCAAGCCCGAGCCGGTGGGCCAGCTCCCGATGGGAGAGGCCCTCGGCCTCGCGCGCGGCCCGTAGGCGCCCGCCAAAGCCCTCGGGCTCCGGCCGGGGGTCGTAGCCGAGGTAGGCGAGGATCTTGGGCCAGAAGCGAACGTCGGGCGCCACACGGCCCTTCTCCCAATTGAGGAGGGTGCCAGGGTTGCAGCCGATCTCCCTGGCAGCATCTCTCTGCTCCTTGCCCCGGTCGAGGCGGGCCTTCAGGAGATGCTCGCCGACCGTCCGGGGCGTCTCGGGGTAGCCGGGGCGAGCTACCCGACCGCGAAGGGTCAGTGATAAAAGGTGCACACATCCCTGGGGTTGCGTGCACCTTTTGCCTCGCCAAAAGGTGCGGCTACCCAAGTCGGGGGTTGCTCTGAGTGGCCCTTTGTGTTCTTGCGTCAATTGCCGCTGAAAGAACGGCCAGTGAGAACTCCAGCCGAAATCGCGACTCTCCAAACCAGCCCGGTCGTGCAATTAAGATCCTTTTGCCAGCAAGGAGGACTCGGATTCTTGACTCGGCTTCTGTAGCCTTGAGATTCTTTGGGCTCATCCATCCCCGGATAGTATGGGCGTCGCCAAAGAGCACGGCTCGTGTGCCGAGTTGAGGAAGAAGGGTCTCAGTCTCCCATGCGAGTCCTTCCCCCATTCTGGATAGATCTAGAATCACAACATCTACTTGGTGCGTCAGTCCCAAGATGACATTTTGCCAAAGTGTCTGTGGCCCAGATGGTACGGATATGATCGTCTGCAGACGCGTTGCCCGGCGCCTCTCGAGCCAATGCTCAACATCTTGGTGCATTGCTGCCTGTTGTTGCTGATCGGAGAGGTGGTACATGGGCCGCGGCTGACGTGTACCTATGCGTTTCGATATCTTGACAGCAGAAAATAACCATAAGGGCAATAAGAGCCAGAGAGAGATTCCGCCTGAAATCAGCAAGGAGTAGAGGCATGCTCCGAGCAGCATCATGGCATAGCTAAGCAGGCACCCTCCGGTGCTGGCCAAGTCAATGGAAGCTGGGCATGTCCTCGCGTCGTAAAGAGACACGACCTTGAAATATGGCGTTAGGCCGACGTTGAAAAGGCTTCTCGCGTGTTGTTGGCTCGGGGTGGCATAAAACGAGCGAAGAAATAGAACTGAGAATCTGGGCAACAGCAAATGCCAGCCGATGAGACCTAAGAGCAAGGAGAAGACAACAGCGGCGACGAAAAAAAAGGAACCAGTGGACCGTACCAGCGGGCTGTATACAAAGGCCAAGGGTGCAAGCGCGATTGCTTGGCCCACCAGAATGAGGCCGACGACGTGGAGGAGCCAGCTGCGAATCAAGGGCCATCGGACAATTGCTGTTCGATAAGCAAGAGCGTGAGGCAGGAGGTCGGCCGCGCGATTGGCAGGTGAATCTGTCATTTGCATTCCAGCTTAGTGTGCACTTCTCCAAAGTCCGACCTGGCTGCGAAGTCCATTCGGGGCGTACCGCTGGCATCGGAGCCAAGCCGGAACACTTGGTCTTCCGTTAGCCAGAGGCGGCCAGCGTCGCTGTCGTCACCGGGCATCCACGCAGAGTCAAGGCCGATAACATGTACCTCAAGGGGCAGATGGGGCAGCCGCTCGAATCGCGATAGCCTAAATAGCGGATGACGAGGTAACGCCGGCAGCAGGTCGGTGCGGCGGGCCAGCCCGCGGAGCCAGGTGCTATAGGCGTCCTGCCGCGACATAACAGCCCTGAGATTACGATGGGCAGCTTCAAGAGGAGGTTCTCCCCAGGCAAGCCAGCGCGAGACGGCCAATGGGCCGGCGCGCGAGAGCAGCGACCGCAGTCGGTGCCACGCCGCACGTCCGTGGGTGTGCAGGATATCGTGATTGCCTACTACACGGAACAGCCGCTGCAACGGGTGGGTCGCTGGTTGTGATGCCTCCTGTCCCAGTCGCCAGACCGGAACGAGCATCTCTAGCTGTCGTTCTACCTAGCGAAGCCTCCGGCCTCAAACCGACAAGAGACAACTCGTTCGCCCAGCGCGAGGAGTTGAGGTAGTGCCCATGGCCGGAGGTACAATAGCGCCATGCCCACCGTCGAGGAGTTGCTTCGGGATCACGTGACGCTGGAAGTCGAGTAGCCGGCGACCCTGGATTTGCGTCCTCGGAGGGTGACGCGGCAGGGTGGCAACTTATGAATGAATCCCTGGGGTTGCGTTGCTCTCACTGCCCGCGCGGGTGGTGGAGCGCGACGAGCAGGTGCCAGAGCGTGTGACCGCCGAAGTAGAGCACCGCGGCCACGGCGACGATCACGGCGACGAGGACGATCGTTCGCTTATTCATAGCTGATCTCCTCCCGGATGGGACGGCGCGAGGTGGTGACGGCGGGGGCGAGGCTCGCGATGACGGAGAGCGCCGTCGAGAGCCCTAGCCAGCCGAAGATCCCCTGCAGCGACAAGGTGACGTCGAGCCCGCCCCGCAAGAAGGCGGCGGTCACGAAGGCGCCGAGACCGGCAGTGATCGGCCAGGCGGCGAGCAGCGCGGCGAGCCAGGCGAGCAGCGCGACGAACACGGCCTCGACGACGACGATGCCGGCGACGCGCGCCGGCGTGGCGCCGATCGCCCGCAGCACCGCGAGCTCCCGGCGGCGGTCGAGGACGTTCAGGCTCGTCGCCGTCATCAAGCCGAGCCCGCCGACGGCTGCCAGCACGCAGGCGACGACGATCAGGAAGACGTAGATCATCAGCATGTGCTGGTCGAAGGCGTAGCGCTCGACCGAGCCGAAGGTGCCGGCGCCGAACAGGCGATCCAGAGTCGCCATCATCGAGGCGCGGAAGCTGAGCGCCGAGATGAAGAGCGCGCCGGCGACCGTGAGGGTGGCAAGCGTCAGCGCCGTGCGCGCGCGGCGGCGCAGGCTGTTGCGGACGCCGAGAAGCCACGGGCGGCCGGCGGCGCCGACGCCGGAGACCAGGCGATCGAGGCGCCGCGCGCCGAACGAGGCTGGATCGACGCCGGTGGCCGCGAGGGCGGCGCGCACGGTGATCGCGGTTCCGTAGGCGACCGGATACGCCGCCGCGGCGAGCGGCACCAGCAGGCCGACGACGGCGACGAGCAGCCAGACCCAGAGCGGAACCGCCAGGCTCGCGAGGTCGAAGTTCAGGAGGACGGCGAACTTGTGGCTGAGCAGCCGGCCGCAGACCAGGCCGGCAGGTGTGGCGATCGCGAGAGCGGCCACGCCGAGGAGCCCGGCCTCCGCGAGATAGATCCGCGCGATCTGGCCGCGGGTCGCGCCGAGCACCTTCATGACGCCGATCTGCCGGAGCTCGGCGGCCATCCGCGCGAGCAGCAGGTTGACGACGATCACGCCGGAGAGTGCGAGGGCGAACAGGCCGAAGGCCGCCATCGCGAGCAGCAGCAGCCCCATGATCTGGGCGTGCGGGTGCTTGCCCGGCGGCGGCACGTGCACCCACTTCACGGCGTGGCCGCTGCTTTCGAGCCAGACCTTGACGCTCGCGGCGACCTGCCGCACCTGCGCAGAGTCGAAGCGGTCGCCATTGGCAAGCAGGAAGAGGCGGTCGAGCGCCGGCGGCTCGCCGAGCGCGGCAAGCGTCTCCTTGGTCACGTAGCCGTAGACGGCGTTCTCCATCCGCGCCTGCGCCTGGCCGGCGTCGTGCACGCCCCCGACGACGCGCAGCCGGCGCTCGTTTCCAGGCTTCACTTCGATCGTTACCTCGTCGCCGATCTTCGCCCTCGCGACCTGGAATGCGTCGCGCTCGATCAGCAGGCCGCCGGTCGGCGGCGGCCACGCGCCCGCCTCCGGCGTCACCGTACTGATGCGGAGCTTCCGGAAGTCGCGGAGAGCGAAGAGGGTGAGACGGCGCCAGATCCCCGCACCGGTGCGAAGGCGCGCCTGCACCACTGCTCGCGCGTCGGCGTCGGCGACGTCGGCGCGCGCGCGGACCGCGGCGAGCAGCGCGTCGTCGACCGCGTCGGTCGCCAGCACGGCGGAGGCCGGGTTGGTCGCGAGATAGCCGCGGTTCAGCTCGCGGCGGAGGACGGCGTAGGTCGAGAGCACGGCGAAGAAACCGGTCAGACCGATCGCGATCGCCAGGACCACGAGCGCCGCGCGCGTGCGGCCGTGCCAGAGATCGCCGAGGACCTTGCGCCATCGCGCGGTGAGCGCGGTCATGACCGCGGCGCTCCACAGAGCCGGCCGTCCTCGAGCGCCACCGTGCGGCTGGCGAGACGGGCGATGTCGCGCTCGTGTGTCGCGATGACGACGGTAGTGCCCGCGGTGGCGAGGGCGCGGAAGAGCTCGATCACCGCCCGCGCGGTCTCGGAGTCGAGGTTGCCGGTCGGCTCGTCGGCGGTGACGATCGGCGGATCGTTGGCGAGCGCCCGCGCGATCGCCACCCGCTGCTGCTGGCCGCCGGAGAGCGCCGCCGGCAGCTGGTCGGCGCGGTCGGGCAGCCCGACGCGTGCGAGCAGCTCGAGGGCGCGCCGGCGACGCTCGCGCATCGGCCGCGCACCCAGGAAGTCCATCGGCAGCATCACGTTCTCGGCAACGGTCAGCGTCGGCAGCAGCTGGAAGAACTGGAACACGACCCCCACCGTCGCGCCGCGGAAGCGGGCGAGCGTGCGCTCGGACGAACGGCCGAGCGGCACGCCGGCCACGGTCACGTCGCCGGCGGTCGCGCGGTCGATGCCGCCGATCAGGTTGAGCAGCGTCGACTTGCCGCTGCCGGACTTGCCGGTGACGGCGACGAGCTCACCGGCGCCGGCGACGAGGTCGATCTCGGTGAGGGCCGGGAACGGTCCGGCCGGGGTGGCGTAGGTCTTGGTGACACGGCGTAGCTCGATCATGCGCCGAACCCTACGCGAGGCGCGGTGAACGGCTCCTGAACGGGGCGTTCAGGAACCGTTAAGCTCGAGCTGCGCTATAAGGTACCCGTGCGCGTTCTGGTCGTGGAAGACGAGGAGGACCTGGCGCGGCAGCTGGCCCAGGCGCTCGGCGCTGCCGGTTATGCCGTCGACTGCGCGAGCGACGGCGTGCGCGCGGAGTTTCTCGGCGCCACGGAGCGCTACGCGGCGGTGGTTCTCGACCTCGGCCTGCCGGGGATGGACGGGTTGACGATCCTCCGTCGCTGGCGCGAGAGCGGCGTCACCGCGCCGGTCCTCGTCCTCACCGCGCGCGGCAGCTGGCACGAGAAGGTCGTCGGCATCGACAGCGGCGCCGACGATTACGTGACCAAGCCGTTTCAGATCGAAGAGGTGCTGGCGCGGCTACGCGCGCTCCTCCGCCGCGCCGGCGGGCGGGCCGCGCCGGAGCTCCGCTGCGGCGCCATCGTGCTCGATCCGCGCGCCGCGCGCGTCACGCTCGGCGGCACGCCGGTCCACCTGACGAGCCACGAGCTGCGAGTCCTCTCTTACCTCATGCACCAGCGCGGCGGCGTCGTCTCGCAGAGCGAGCTCGCCGAGCACATCTACGCGCGCGACGCCGACCGCGACTCGAACACGGTCGAAGTGTTCATCGCGCGGCTGCGCAAGAAGCTCGGCGCCGGCGCGATCGTCACCGTGCGCGGGCTCGGCTACCGCATGGAGGACGGGTGAAGCCGCGCTCGCTGCACGGCCGCCTGATCCTCGGTGCGGCGATCTGGAGCGCCGGCATCCTCGCGGCCGGCGTCGCCGTCGCGACCGCGACCATCCGGCTGCACCCACGGTTGGCGCTGCTCATTCACAACAGCTTCCTGGTCCTCGCCGGGGTGGTGCTGGTCACCGCCGGCGTGTCGGTGATCCGCCGCAGCCTGTCGCCGTTCCGCCTGCTGCGCGAGCGTCTCGCCGACGTCCGCGACGGGCGCGCGGCGCGCCTCGAAGGGGAATACCCGAGCGAGGTCGCGCCGCTCGTCGTCGACCTCAACCACCTGCTCGCCGAGCGCGAGAAGAGCATCGCCCGCGCGGTGGCGAAGGCCGGCGACCTGGCGCACGGGCTCAAGACACCGCTCGCCGTCCTGGCGCAGGAGATCGAGCGCGCCGACGCCTCCGGTCAGCTCGAGCTTGCCGACTCCATCCGGAAGCAGGTGGAGCGGATGCGGCGGCAGATCGACTCGCACCTCGCGCAGGCGCGCGCCGCCGCGGTCGGAGCGGGACCGGGGGCGCGGGCGAACGTCGCCGCCGCCGCGGCCGGCCTGGTTCGCACCATGGAGAGGCTGTACGCCGAGCGCGCGCTCACCTTCGTCGTCGACGCGCCGCCGGACCTCGCCGTGCGGGTGCCGCTCGAGGATCTCGAGGAGATGATCGGCAACCTGCTCGACAACGCTTGCAAGTGGGCGAGGTCGCGGGTGACCGTGGCGCCGACGCTCGACGGCTCGCGCGCCGTCATCGACGTGGACGACGACGGCGAAGGTCTGGATCCCGCGCTCTGGGAGCAGGTGCTGCAGCGCGGCGTCCGCGCCGACGAGGCGGCGCCGGGCTCGGGCCTCGGCCTCGCCATCGTCCGCGACCTGGCCGAGGCCTACGGCGGGACGATCGCCCTCGAGCGCTCACCCGCCGGCGGTATGCGCGCGCGGTTGACGTTGCCGGCGCAGCTCTAGCACAGCTCCGGCACCGGCCGGGTGGCCTATCTCGGATGCGTGAACGGATCGAGCACCGGCACGTCAAAGGACTTGAAGTCGCGCACGTTGCGGGTCACCACCGTCAGGCCGTGCACCCGGGGCGGTGGCGGCGATCATGGCGTCCTGGGCCAGCTGCACGGGGCTGTCTGCCATCAGCCGCGCCCACTCACGACCGCCAGGCCGTTCCGGTTCCTTGTCAGGCTTCCTCCTCTCACCTGGCGCCGCCCGGCGCCCGTACATCCGGTAGACTCCGGTGTCGTGCTCGCTCGAGGGAGGCCTGATGAAACCTGGTTCAGGGTGGCGCCGGGCGAGGCCAAGCGCAGCGACGCTGCGCCTTTCTCTTTCTCTCATGAGCATTCTCGCTCTCTGCCGAGTGCTTCCCGCTGTGGGTCAAGACGTGGACCACGCGGCAGTCCTGGAACTCGGAACCGCCGTAGCCCGAGAGACGAAGGGACCTTCGCCATGGCAGGGCGGGGGCACGGTGGCGGTTGAGTTCACGCCAATTGAAAAGTGGTTGGAGATCGAGATCGGCGCCTCCGCGCTCTGGGGGCATAGCGGATCGGAGCTCTCCGCGGACTTCCTCCTGAAAAAGCCCTATCGTCTCTCTTCGACAGCGGAATTCATGATTGGCCTTGGCCCGGAGGTGGCGCGCGACACCGGCAGCGGCACCCATCTTGGCGTGGAGGGCGTCCTCGACTTCATGTTCTGGCCGCGCAAGAACATCGGTTGGTACTTGGAGCCAGGTTACGAGGTAGTCTTCGGACACACCACCAGTCGCGCCGTCAACATGACCGGAGGTCTCCTCTTCGGCTGGCACTGAGGTATCTGCGCATGCAGGGGGCTGTTGGCCGCCGTCCGAGCTCAGCTCGCCAAGTTGGCCGACCAGTGGAGGTCCCATGAAGAACATCACCCTGAGCGCCGACGAAGACCTGATCGAGGCCGCACGCGCCCGCGCGCGGGCCGAGCACACCACGTTGAACGAGCAGTTCCGCCGCTGGCTGGGCGAATACACCCAACGCGAGAGGAGGGCGGACGCAGCCTTGGCGGTGATCGACGAGCTGCGCGGCAAACTGCGCACCGGGGGGCGCCGCTTCACGCGTGAGGAGATGAATGAACGCTGATTTTCTCGACACCAACATCTTCGTCTATCTGTTCGACGAGACCGACAAACGTCGGCGCGAGATCGCGCGGCGCCTGGTCCACGAGGGGATCGAGTCCGGCGAGGCGATCCGCAATCCCTTCGTGGAGCTCTCGGCCTGACATGTCTCTGAGGCTGGTGCTTGCATTTCGCGGTCAGCAGCGTCATAATGCATTCATGAGTGTCCAGATCACCATCCGTGACGTGCCGGACGCGGTGAGGAATGAGCTTGCCGCGCGGGCAGCTCTCCAGGGCAAGTCGATGCAGGAGTACCTGCGTGCCGAGCTGGAACGCCTGGCTGCACGCCCGCCGGTCGAGAGAGTGCTCGAGCGGATTCGGGAGCGCAAGGCGACGGCAGGGACCAGGCTCTCGCCGGGAGAGATCCTGACCCATCGTGACGCGGACCGCCGGTGAGCGCGGTCGTCGACGCCTCGCTTCTGGTTGCTGCCACCTCGGACACGGGAGCCGAGGGAAGGTGGGCTGAGGACGTGGTCCGAGCCGGCGGCTTGGTCGCGCCCCACTTGGCTCTCGCCGAGGCCACGAACATCCTCCGCCGCTTCGAGCTCGGCGGCCGGCTTAGCCGGCTGGAAGCCGGTGCCGCTGCCCGTGATCTTCTCCAGCTCGATCTCGAGCTGGTGTCCTTTGCACCTTTCGCGGAACGGGTCTGGGAGCTGCGGGTCAACGTTACGAGCTATGACGCCTGGTACGTTGCGGTGGCCGAACAGTGCGACCTTCCTCTGGCGACGCTCGATCAGCGCCTGGCCAGTGCCACCGGCCCTCGCTGCCGCTTCCTTTTGCCGCCTTCGTCCTAGTGTCCCGTTCGGAGGCTCCCCACCGAGAGCTCCGCGTCGGGACCGCGGTACGGCGGCGTCAGGCCGAGGAGCTGGCGGCGCATGGGGGTGCGCGCGGCGGCGGCGAGGCGTGGGGAGGGCTCGTGCTCGCGCCACATGCGCATCCATTTGTGGCCGTAGTTGTAGAGCAGGACGCGGCGAGTGACGGCGCCGCGGTTGTTGGCGGGCGCGTGGAGGAGGTTGCCGTTGAAGAAGTAGGCCGAGCCCGCCGTGCAGGCCAGCGGCACGGCCCCGGGCACCTCCTCGGGCGTCGCCGGCGCCGGGATCGCGCTGCCGTCCGGCTGGAGATGGCTGCCGGGGAGCACCAGGGTGGCGCCGCCGTCGGGGGCGATGTCGGTGAGCGCGATCATCGCCCGCACCATCATCGTCGAGCCGGCGTGATGCACGCCGCGCAGGCGCGTGCGCACGTCGGTGTGCCAGGCGGTGCCGTCGATCCGGCCCCCGGGCGGGGTGATGTAGTAGGCATGATCGATCAGCGCGACGTCGGGACCGAGCGCCTCGCGGACCAGGGGGAAGATCCCCGGATGCTCGGCCAGGTCGAACAGCAACTTGCCGTACTCCATGATGGCGGCGATCTCGAGGAACTCCGGGATGCGGGTCCCCGGCAGGCCGGGATCGCCGCGCCAGCGCGCCTCCGCCTCGTCGGCGGCGCGGCGCACCGCGGCCAGCTCGGCGGGCGGCAGCACGCCGGGAAGCACGAGGTAGCCGTTCGCGGCGAAGAACCGCCGCTGCTCGGCAGTCATCGCCGCGGGCACCGGCGGGGCGGAGGGCGACGCGGGCGCGATGGGACCTACGGGCACGACGGGAGTCGCGGCCACGACGGGAGCCAACGGCGGGGCGGGGGGCGCCCCGAGCGTGGCTGCGCTCGCCCCTGAAGCCGCGGCTCCCTCCCAATCGACCGGTGGCGCGTAGGGATCGCTGAGGCCGAGCAGCTGGCGGCGTCCCGCCGTGGCAGCCCGCGCCGCCAGCTCCGGCGACGGCCGGTACTCGTCCCACATCCGCATCCACTTGTGGCCGTAGGTGTAGATCAGCAACCGGCGATGGACCCGCGAGCGGTTGTTGCCCGCCGAGTGATAGAGGCGGTCGTTGATCAGGTAGGCGCTGCCGGCCGGCAGGGCCATCGGCACGGCGCCCGGCAGCTCCTCGGGCACCTCGGAGTTGGGGAGGCGCGCCCCCCCCGGAGCGAGGTGCGATCCCGGGAGGAGCAGCGTCGCGCCGCCGTCGGGGGGGATGTCCTCGAGGACGTAGAAGGCCTTGACCGCCAGCCGCGAGCGCGGATGGTCCACTCCCGGCAGATCGAAGTCGAAGTGCCAGCCCTGCGGGATGGCGGCGCCCGGCGGGGTGATGAAGTAATCGTGGTCGAGCATCATGAGGTCGGGGCCGAGCAGCTCGCGCACCAGGGGGAACACCCGCGGGTGCTCGAGCAGCTCGAAGAGCACGGGATCGTGCTCCATGATGCCGAGGACCTGCTCGAGGTCGGGCCGGCGCACCCCTGGCAGGCCGGGGTCGGCCCGCCAGCGCCTCTCGGCGGCGTCGGCAGCCCGCCGCACCGCCGCCAGCTCGGCCGGCGCCAGCGCCTCGGGCACCACCAGATAGCCCTGGGAGGCGAAGAGCTGCCGCTGTGCGTCGCTGAGCGTGCCTGGCGTCATTGGCGGCAGTCGAGGGCGGTCGAGGGCGGCGACGGCGGTCGAGCGAGAGGAGGTCGAGTCAGTTGGATTCTATCGCGCAAGCTCATACACTGACTCACTCTACCCACGACCCGGCGAGGAGGCACTCATGGCGAGCGGACGGCCGCGGGCGCGGCGGGAAGTGCGCTGGGAACGCATGCTGCCGCACGAGCTCGAGGCGGCGTTCGCGGCGTGCCCGGGTGTCTACTTCACCTACGGCCTGTGCGAGCCGCACGGGCCGCACTGCGCCCTGGGCCTCGACGGCCTGAAGGCGCACGGTCTCGCGGTGCGGGCCGCGCGGCGCCACGGCGGCATCGTGGCCCCCGCCGACTTCTGGCACGTCCACGAGCTGGGCGGCTATGCGATCTGGGCCGAGCGCGAGATCGGGGAGGCGCGCCCCTGGCTAACCGCGGTCCCCCCCTGGGTCCACTTCAAGAGCGTCTGTTACCAGGTCCGGGCCGCCGAGGTCCTGGGCTTCCACGCCGCGATCCTGCTGACCGGTCATTACGGACCGAACTACCAGGATCTCGAGAGCCTCGTCGAGTGGCTGCAACCGCGCGTCCGCATGCGCCTCCACGGCCTCCCGGACTTCGCGGCGAACCGCCCCGGTTTCCCGGGCGACGGCGCCGACGGCGACCACGCCGGCAAGGTGGAGACCTCGCAGCTCTGGGCCCTCGAGCCGGCCTGCGTGGATCTCTCCAGGCTGGCGCCGCCCACGCCGGCATCCATCGCCCCGCGCTTCGCCCAGGGCAAGGACGCCGCGGCCGCGGACCTGGCGGCCGGCCGCCGGATGATCGCTTCCCAGGTGGCCTGGCTCGGCGCCAAGCTGCGCCGGCTGCTCGCCGCCTACGACCCGGAGCGCCCGTCCCGCCTGCACACCTTCGACGACGTCGAGGCCTTCTGGGACGAGGCCGTCCGGCCGCGCCTCGCGGACCTCCGGAGCATGCAGGCAAGCTGGTACGAGAAGCCGGCGCCGGACCCCGGCTCGCGCTGGCGCGAGAACTGGAGCGCCCGCGGCCCGCGCTAGGCCGCGGCGGCGCCGCCCTGCCGCCACCCGCGCCGGCCGCCGGATCGATGTCCGCCGCTACCGTCGATCACGTCTTTGCGCTATCATGAAACAGGCACTATGATCAGAATCGCGGCACTCGGAAGGAGAGGGGGAGACCATGCGCAGCTCGAGTAGATGGGCTCTTGCGGCCGGCCTCGCGGTGGTCCTGATCGCGGCCGCCGCGCCTTCGTCGATCCTCGCCCAGGGCAAGGGGAGCAGCCCGGCGCCGGCCTACGTGCCGGACCACACCTTCCTGGTGGACGCGGCCACGACGGGGCTCGAGGAGGTGAGGCTCGCCGGGCTGGCCCGCGTCAAGGCGGCGAACCCCGAAGTCAAGAGCTTCGCCCAGAAGCTGTTCGACGAGCGCGGCAAGGCCAACGACCAGTTGCGCCAGCTCGCCACGGGCAAGGGGGTCAAGAACCTGCCCTCCCATCCCGACCGGAGCACGCAGGCGTTGTTCGACAGCCTCGACAAGCGTGGGGGCGACAACTTCGACGTCTCCTACATCCAGCAGGCGGTGGCCGACCTGGGCGGCGACGTCGCCCAATTCGACCGCGAAGCGCAGAACGGCGCCGACGCCGACCTCCGCCAGTATGCCGCGAGCGTGCTGCCGGTCCTGCGCGAGCGCCTGCGCGCGGCCCAGGGCCTCGCGAGCAAGATCGCGGGGCGTTCCAACCGCGAGCCCACCCACTGAGAGGAGGCCTCTCCTAGAGAAGGGGAGGGAGGGGGCGTTCCCTGCCGCCCTGGAGGGGGTGTGAGGGGTCGGGTCCCGGCTTCGCCGTCCTCGCCTCGAGGCGGAGGCGCGGCGAGAGGTGGAACGGCAGCCGGCGCGACCGGCACTCCACGATGACGGTATAGGTGCCGGCCTCGGGCGGCACGAACTCGGCGGCGTAGATCCCTGCTCCGACCTCGCGGGCGGGCGCCCGCACCTGCCATCCGCCGCTGATGGTGTAGGCCATCATCACCAGGTCGTCCACGCCGGTGGCAGGCAGGCCGCTCGCGGGATCGGTGAGCCGGAAGCGCAGCCGTACGGGCGTGCCCACGGCGACGGTGCCCTGATCCAGCAGCGGCTCCACCCGCACCGGCGCAGACCGCCGGCGCGCCGCGGCCAGCTCTGGATCGGGCTGCAGCTCGACCTCGAAGCAGTGGACGACCCGCGGCGCGTCGAGGAAGAAGGGCAGGCGATAACGGCCGGGGCCGGGCAGGCGGACGGTCGCCTCGTAGCTGCCCGGCCGCCCCCGCTCGCGCAGCCCGCGGTCCACCACCAGCACCGCCCGCGGCTGGTGGCCGTAATTGTGGAAGGAGCCGCTCGGCGCCGCCATTCCCTCGACGTAGTAGTAGATCGCCCGGTCGGCAGGGTTGGCCACCAGCACGGTTCCCGGGTCGGGCGCCGGCACGATGCCGTCCGCCAGGCTGGGCCGGGAGCCCTCGCCGAGCGGGTGCTGGCCGCCGGTGAAGTCCGCCGCCTCGAGCGGACGGCCCGCCTCGCCCAGGCCGCGCAGCGGCACCATCAGCACGGTGTCCGTGCCGCGGTGGCGGATGTAGGCGAGCTGGTCGGAGAAGACCACCTGGTCGGGGCCCTGGCGCGTGGTGCCGGTGGTCACGACGCGGTTGGTCTCGGCGTCGATCACCTGCACGGTGCTCTCCCGCGGGTTCAGCACGAAAGCGAAGCGGCCCCCGGGAGCGAAGCGAATCACCGCCACCCCCGGCCGCGCGGCGATGCGCGCCGCCACCGCGCGCCGGCGCCCGTCGATCGCCACGATCGTGCCGTCCTGCTCGTCGGCGACGTAGGCGGCGGCGGCGAGCGGCGACCACGCGATGGCGGTCGGCCGGGAGCCGGTGCGCAGGTCGGCGAGCTTCTCGAGCCGCCGCGCGTCGATCAGCGAGACCGTGCCGGCGCCGGCGTTGGTGACGAAGACGAGGGCGCCGTCGGCGCTGAAGGCGAGGTCGTGCGGACCCTTCCCGGTCGCGATCCGCGCCAGCACGCTCGCGCCGGTCGTTCCGGTCGCACCCGCCGCACCGGTCGCGTCGATCACCGCCACCGCCGCCTCCTCGTCCACGATCGACCAGAGACGGGCGCCGTCCGGCTGCAGGCCGAGCCGCGTCGGGCGGTGTCCCGCCGCGACCTGTGCCGCCACCTTCCAGGTGCCGGTGTCGATCACCGCGACGCGGTCCGCGTCGGGCTCGGAGACGAAGAGGCGCCGCCGGTCAGCGGCGAGGGCCCAGTCTTCGCCGGGGGAGAGCAGCGGGATCGAGGTGAGGAGCTTCGAGCCGCCGAAGCCGAACAGCGGGTCGACGACGTTGATCCCGGCGTCCTCGTCGAGCGCCAGGACGTAATAGGAGTTGAGGTCGAGCTCGGCCTGGTTGAACAGGCTGCCGCCGGCCAGCTCCTTGACCCGCGCGGCGCACTCGGGGGGCGCGACCTCGGCCGCCGGCAGGCGATCCAGCCACGCCGCCGGCGAGAGCCCGGCGAGGGCCTGGCCGGCGGCGTCGGTGACGCGGAAGCGAACGGCGACGTCCTGTCCCTCGCGCAGGCCCGGCGGCCCGGGATGATCCGCGAGCGGAGTGATCGCGAGCTCGACGGCGATGCCCTGCTCGACCGCGCGGCTCACGACGGCGGGGGGGGCGGGGGGGGCGGGGGGAGCCTCGGCGGCAGAGGCCCGCCCTCCCCCCGGCCAGCCGCCGGCGCCGGCGGCGGCGGCGGCCAGCAGCGTCGCCGCCGCTCTCAGGGGCCAGCCTCTCACCGCCCGCCGGCCGCGCCCCCGCCGCCGGCCATCGTGCATCCCTCGACCCGGAAGATGCCCCAGATGCCGAGGTTGAAGTGATCCGAGGGATAGGAACGGTAGAGGTAATCGCCGCACCTGGCGAAGGGTCCGCCCGCCGCCTCGATCAACACGTCGTAGTGGTTGCTCGGGCCGTGGCCCGGCCGCGACGCCTTCCATTCGCTGAGCGACTCGCTCCACCGGGGCGCGCCGCTGTGCGGCTTGTTCTCGGGTATGAACCCGGCGTCGCCGCAGAGGTTGTACTGGCCCAGCATCTGCGAGGCGAAGAGGTTCGTCTGGGTGGTCGGAGCCGGCTCGCAGAACTCGGGCGGCGTCTCGTAGGGCGTCTGCAGGTAGGTGTGGCCCGCCAGCTCGAAGACCTCGTTGGTGTTGGTGCCGCCCGGATGGAGCAGGCGGAAGCGGACCTCCTCGCCCACCTTGGCGACGAAGGTGGGCGTCTCCGGCGTGAAGGGCTTCAGCTGGCAGGAGCTGGTGGAGCCCTGGAAGGACTTGGCCGCCAGCACGCAGGAGGCGTCCTGCTGCGGGCAGGTCTCGCACAGGCGCGGCAGGCCCAGGTTCGGGTTGTTGGCGTTCGCCAGGTTCAGCACCTCGGTCGAATAGTTCACCAGGTCGAAAGCGATGGCCTGCGGGTTGATCGTCGTCGCCGTGGTCGACAGGTTGGTGTCGTCGGGAGTGAAGACCACGAATTCGTGGAAGGTGCGCTGCCGGTTGTAGGCATCGCGGTACTGGACGTAGGCCCGGACGCCGGCGGCAGGGTCCCAGGTCGCGCCCTTCGGCTCGATGACCAGCCCCCCGAAGAGGCCGTGCATCGCCTGGTTGAGCGGATCGGGAGGCATCAGGTTCGCGGCGCCGAACTCGATCGGGATGTAGGCGGTCGTCACCGAGTAGTCCTTGCCGACGACGCCCGGGTCGATGTGACCGGCATACCAGGTGTAGCTCACCCAGCTCCCCGGGGCGGCGGTCTGCGGCGGATTGAACCCGGCGTTGGTGCCGTCGCTGAACCGGGGATCGTAGGTGACGAGCTGCGGCCGTAACCCGACCTCGAGCGAGACGTTCGAGAGGTAGTCGGCGTTGCTGCCGAGCAGCGCGTTGCTCTGGCCCGAGGAGACCCCGTTGCCGATCAGCGGCTTGCAGGTCGCCTGCGGACATTTGCTGGAATCGGCGCCGTTGCAGGCGGTCGGGGAGGAGCCGACGGGGGAGTTGGTGCAGTAGCCGTTCTTGCATAGCGCAGGCCCGCACGTCCGGCCAACGTCGTTCGGCGTGCAGGCGGTGGCCGGGTTGTTCGTGCACCAGCCGTAGAGCAGGCAGGTCCCGGGGCCGTAGTCCGACTGGCAGCCGCTGCCGTAGGTGCAGTTCTGCGCCGTGAACGGGGCCGCCGGCGCGCCCGCGGCGGAGCAGAACGCCTTGTCGGGGTAGGGCAGGCCATTGTAGAGCTTGACGTGGATGCAATCGCCGGCGTTGGCGCGCAGCACCATGGGGTCCGGCTGCTTGCCCTTGAAATGACAGGTCGAATAGTCGCCGGCCTTGGCGCAGTCGAGGTCCTCGGCCTTGAAGAAGAGCGTCGCGCCGGCGTCTTCGAGGAGCAGGGCATGGTTGTAGACCAGCGGCCCGCCGAGCGCCTGCTGCGCGGTCAAGGCCACCACGTTGTAATCGCGGCGGGGGGCATCCGCCGGGCAGACGGCGACCGGCGCAAAGTGGTGGCCGGGGCGGACGTCGTTCTGCGGCAGCGGGAAGAGGTCCGGCCGCGGTTCGGCATAGGCGCGGACCAGTCCCCAATTCCCCGCGGCCTGCTCGGTGGCCGCGGCGCCCGGCTGGTAGACGGCGTCCAGCCAGGGCTTCCACGGCGACGCGGCGGCCTCGCCGGCCGGCGGCGGGTTGAACAGCGGCAGCAGCTTCAGCAGCAGGTTGTAGTGCTCGGAGATGCCCATCACCTGGCTGTTGCGCCAGCCGGAGTCGACATAGGAGGGCTGGTTCAGCCAGTTGAGGCCGTGGATGGTGAAGTTGTGCGGGTTGATGTGGGCGCCGATCAGCACCCGTACCTGCACGTCGTCGCCGGCGTAGCCGCGCAGCAGCGGCGTGAAGGGATCGGTGGCCTCGACGCCGGCGGTGAGCGGCGGATACGGAGTGCTGGTGCCGAGGGCGAGACAGGTGGCGGCCGGAGCCGCGCAGAGCGTCCGGTTGTCGCCGGTGCAGAGGGCATAGTTGTCGCTGCAGAAGCCGGCCTCCTGGCAGCCTCCCGGAGTGCCCGGAGCGCAGTCGGAGTCGCCGGCGCAGATCTGGGTGAGGTCGAGCTTGCAGCGTAAGCCGCGCGGATTGGGCCGGTTGACGCACGCATCGGAGGGGCCGCAGTCGGCGTCCTGGCTGCACACCTTGCGGTTGTTGGACTGGCAGAACCGCAGCGAGCTGTAGGCGAAGGCGAGGTCGCCGCGCGAGCCGGCCAGCGGCACGCCCCCGGACTGCAGGGCTCCCTCGGAGGCCGCCGGGGCGCCTGCCGAGTCGATCCGCGGATACAGCGGCTCGTCGCGATAGTTGTACGAGAAGCTGTTGGTCGCGTTCTGGAAGGTGATCGCCTCGAGGCCGTTCTTCTTCTGGTCGAGAGGCTCTCCCGGCCCGTTGCCGCCGGCCTGCCAGTTCGCCCATGGAATGCCGGGGATGAAGTTGCACGCCTCGGGCTGGCCATCCTTGAACTGGTGGTCGTAGCAGGCGCTGAGGTCTTTGGGTGTGCAGGCGACCAGGCTCGGGGGTGCGGTGGGATCCTGCGCGTTCACGCCGAAGACGCATTGGTCATTCGGGGCGCATCCAATCGAGGTCCCCCCGGGCACTGTCGGGTCGATCTGGCACAAGGTCTTCGGAGCGCTCTGGCAGAAGCCGGTGAACGAGCAGAAGCCGCAGGGCTGCGAGGAGTCGGTGCCGCAGACACCCGGCCGGGTGTAGGCGAAGGGATCGTCGCCGCGCAGCGTGAACGGCTGGTAGAGCAGGGTCGAGTCCTGGACCTCGAGCAGGAACTCGCGGAAGCTGTCGCCCGGCCGCGGCGTCTCGATCACCGCCTGCCAGCTGGTCGGGCCGCCGTCCTTGATCGTCACGCCGTTCTGGGTGGAGGTGCGCACCGAGTAGTTCTGGTTGGTCGCGGCGTCGTAGCCGCCCATGATCGCGCCGCTCTCGTTCTCCCGCCAGACCGAGCCCTTCGGCTCGGCGATCACGCCGGCGTAGAGGCCGCCCTGCTGGTGGGTCGAGGGCCCGAAATGGTCGTGGGTGAAGACGGTGCGGATGGTGCGGTCGTGGCTCGGCTCGCAGCTGACGTACTGCCCCTGCTTCGCCGGCGGCGGATGCGGCCCGCCCTTGGCGAGGAAGCAGAGGTGGAGATCGGACTGGGTGCAGGGCTCGGCCGGGGCGTTCGAGCACCAGCCGGCGTCGGGCTGGCAGGTGCCCTTGCCCGGGCAGTGGATGCCGGCCCCCTCCTGCCCGAGGGTGCAGGGCTGGTGGAGGTCGGTCGAGCAGCGGCCGGTGTTGTTGAACAGCGGGTCGTCGTACCAGCGCTGCACGGTGGCCTGGGAGCCCACCCAGGCGCCGCCGGACTCGTCCCCGCCGTAGGGCTTGGCCCCGGGACCCGGCCCGAAGAACTTGATGTACTTGGCCTTGAGGCAGCGCTGGTCGCTCGCGCCGCCCTGGCAGGGTGCTCCGGGGTCGTTCTCGCCGGGCGCTTCGTAGATCCCCCCCACCTGGTTGATCGCGTCGATGCGCTCGGTCACCTCGTTCGGGCCGTAGGTGCCGTCCTCGTAGTTCCAGCCGTTCTCGGCGCCGTCGGAGGAGGTGACGTCGAACTTCACCAGGTGGATGTGCTGGCCGATGACGTCGGTCGGCGTGCGCACCTGGAAGTCGTCCTGCTGGTAGACGTTCGGCACCAGGTTGGCGAGCACGTAGGTCATGCAGTCGTAGGAGTTGGCGCGCAGGAACAGCGGCTCGGGCGGCTTCTTGCGGTCGAGGAAGTCCTTGACGTCGCCCCACAGCGAGATGATGCGCTGCTGCGGGAAGTGCCACCCCTCGCGGTTGAAGACCGCGTCGAGCTGCAGGTCGGTCGCGAGGTAGGAGCGGGTCAGCATGTTGTTCGGCCGGCCGCCCCGGCGGTCGAAGCGGATGCAGGGGTCGGCGTAGGGCGCGCCGGGCTCCGGCCCGAGGCCGTTGAGGACGAAGTTGATGCGTCCGGCGGCCAGGCATTTGGCAGTGGCCGGATCGTCGCACTGCGCGAGGTCGGTCGTGGTGCAGGGGGCCTTGTTGTCGGAGCAGATGCCGGTCTTGCGGCCGTCGGGGAGCTGGGTGTCGTGGAAACGCTGGGCGTGCACCGCCATCGCCACCTTCTCGAGCTGCGTGCCGACCTCCGGCACCGCGATCGCCTGCGACTTCACGATCTCCTTGCTGAAGTCGTAGTTGACCGCCGGGTTGGGCGCCTGCCACGCCGAATTCGAGCCGTCGCGCGGACCCTGCGCGGTGACGGCGCGCGGCAGGCCGCCGTCCATCGGCTCGCAGATCCCCTCGCCGAGGCCGCAGGTCTCGCCGAAGATCGGCGCCTGGTAGTCGGGCCGCTCCGGATGATGCAGCCCCTCCGCCGCGGTCGGATCGCAGATCTTGCCCGAGACGGAGCAGGCGTAGGCGAAGTCGAGCGGCGGATGGGGCGGGCGCGAGCCGCCGATGCCCGGGACGAAGAAGGGGTAACCCGCGAAGTGACCCTTCTGCACCTGGTCCCAGCTCTTGGACGTGGTCTGGAACTCGGAGAGGCAGGTCTGGGGACCGCCCGCGGGGCCGCTCTGCAGCACGCAGTAGCGGCTCCCCATGTGCATGCAGCTTCCCGCGCCGCCGCCGCACGCCGCGTCGTCGAAGCAGTTGGTCGCCGGCTTGTCTTTGCAGACGCCCTGCAGCCGCACGGCGGCGGGCATCGGCGCCATGGGCAGGGTGGGCAGCGGCACCAGCGCGACGGTGGGCGTGCCCTTCCGGATCTCGCCGTCCGGCAGGGCGCGCGGGTATTCGACGCGGTGCGTCACCGGGTTGGTGCGTGTCGCCGGTTGACCCCAGTCGTCGAGGATCGTGCCCGGCTCGAAGACGTCGTGCACGCGCCACAGCGACCACATGCCGGAAGCGAAGTGGGGGTAGAAGTGGCAGTGGAAGATGGAATCGCCCACCGTCTGGTTCACGTTGCCGCTGCCGTTGTAGACCATCTCGAGGGTGAAGGCGGAGCCCGGCCCGATCGACTGGCTGTCGAGGTAGTCGCCGTTCGGGCTGTTCGGCGTCCCCAGCCACTGCTGCGCGTGCTGGTGATGGAGATGGTGGAGGTCGGGGCCGGCGTGCAGGATGCGGAACCGCAGGTGATCGGACATGTAGCTGTGATAGACGTTCGACGGGTCGTCGGGGTAGAACGCCGTGCTCGCCTTGCAGTCCGGCTTGGCGTGGCCGGAGGAGTCCACGCAGTCGGTCGCCGGCACGTCGACGTTCATCGCCGGGTCGCCCATCGCCCAGGAGCTCAGGAAGAACTCCTCGTACTTGCAGTCGACGCAGGCGCCCAGCGGGCCGACGCCGAGGCGGTTGGCCAGCACCTCTGACGAGAGGCCGGACATACCGTAGTTGATGCCGAAGTTGTCGTTGGCGGCGGCGAGGCTGGGCAGGTTGACGCTGTTCGCGAACGCCTGCACCACCTGGAAGCTCTCGTGGTAGATGATGGTGTACTCGCGGAAGGGCTGGAAGCGCACCGGGTAGGCGTAGTTCGGCCGCAGCGAGGGCGGCTGCTGCTGCCAGTCGCTGGGGAACGCCTGCGGCTGCGGCGGCAACTTCGGCAGGCGCGGGTCCTTCTGGCTCGGGCCGGTGATCACGGCAGTCAGGTCGCTGTGCACCAGCTCGCCGTCCGCGCAGGCCTTCTCGTCGATCGCCTGCTTGGTCAGGCGCGCGCTGCACACCATGTTCAGAATGGGCAGGTAGGCCCGCGGGTTCCCCTTCGGATAGAGCGCCTGGTAGTCGATGACCGGCAGGGTGCCGGGAGCGCTGCGGGCGCAGTGCTGGGGATCGGCGAGGACCTTGTCGGTGCTCGCCAGGCAGAGGTCCTGCTCGGTCACCTGGCTGCGGTAGAACTCGGACTGCCAGTCCTGGTCGCCGACCAGGCCGCGGTAGGAACCGGAGCCCCACGCCGACTGGCGGTGGCTCGGCTGGACGTTCACGGCGCCGAACAGTCCCTCGGTGAGCTGGCCGCCGTCGCCGCCCAGGTTGGTCTTCGTCCAGTCGTCGGCGGTGCTGTAGAGCAGGTACGAGCCCTCGTGCTCGGCGTAGAGCCGGTAGGTCGCGCTGGAGCCGGGCGCCACCAGGCTGGAGGGGTTGTCGCCGACGTTCGAGCCGTCGTCCGCCGGTCCCTTCACCCAGTTGAGCCCCTGGACGTGCACGCCGGCCTGGCGGGTCTCGGGTTGGCCGGTGCCGGTGGGCACGGTCGTGGCCAGCAGGTTGGTGAAGTAGATCTCCAGGCAGTCCTGCTCGTTGGCGCGCAGCACCAGCGGCCGCGGGCGCTTGCCGGGGCGCAGCTTGACCTGGCCGGGCTGGCACTGCTGATAGCGGCAGCTGTTCGCGTCGGTGAAGGTCTTGGTGTCGGCCGGGAAGCCGTCGCGCGCCAGGGTGTAGATCATGCCGGCCGGGATCTGCGCTCCGAACCGGTTCATGACGATGACCCGGTCGAAGGCGATCACCCAGGCCTTGACCGTGTTCTCGGCGGTGCAGCGGGCCGCGGGTGGCGGCGAGGCCGCGGCCGGCATGGCGGCCGGCATGGCAGGTTCCGCGGCTGCCGCCGCGGCGGCGAGGACGACGTTCAGCACGGCGAGGACCAGGAGCTTGCGGCTGAGAGCTGGGGCGCGTCGCATACCTGCCTCCCTTGAGAAGCGCTTCGCGGTGACCGGCGCCGCGTTGGCAGTGTCGCGGGCCGGGCCCGGCCGGATACAGGACCACTTTAGAAAGACTATGATTAGGATAAGTCTACCGCTACTCTAGCGCAAGACCCTGGCGCCGCGCGCGCGGCGCCGGGCGGGGCGCGCCGGAGACGCCGGAGACGCCGGAGACGCCGGAGAGTAGAGGAAGGCGAACCGCCGCAGCTGCTCGGCGCGGTCCCGCGCCGCCGCCAGGTGCTCCTCGATCAGCTCCTCGCCGTACCCCCTGCCGGCGAGGAGCCGGCGCACCGCCGCGGCGAAGGCGGGCTCGTGCTCCCCGCCGCGCGGCGTCGCGACGAGCAGGCGGGCGACGTCGTCCCAGTCGCCGAGGCGCCGCACGAACCGCGGGTGGAAGAGCGCTGCCAGCCGCCGGTCGCTACGCACCGCCGCCTGCGTCCGGCGGTAGGCCCGCGCCAGCTCGCGGCGCAGGGCCGTCTTGGCGCGGCGCGCGGCGGCGCGGTCGATGCGGTAGATGCGGCCCAGGAGCTCCGCCACGCCGATCGGCTGGTAGGGCACCTTCGGCCGCACCCTCCGCCAGGCGTAGGTCTCGTCGACCTCCATGGCGGGAAGCGCCCGGGAGGGACGGAAGGCCTCCTCCCGGTCCTCGGGCAGGGTCAGCCCGTCGTGGTCCATGAAGACGATCCGCACCTGCCAGCGGCCGCCCTCCCAGCAGCTCCGCAGGCCCACGTTCCGGGACACGAACGACTCGCCGTGCGAGTAGCCGCGGACCGCCAGGAGCGTGCCCCAGAGGCGGCCGAGCTCGCGCATCAGGGCGCGGTAGATGCGGTCGGCGCGCGCCCGGTTGGCGGGCACGGCGAAGGCCGCCGCCACGTAGGCGCGCTGGCCGCGCCAGGCCGCTCGCGGCGGCGTGTAGACACCCAGCACCTCGTCGAGCATGTCGTCGGTCAGCTCGCGGCGGTGGCGGGCCCGGCGCCCGGCGCCCGCATCCGGCTCGTCGCCGTGCTCGCGCGCGACCGCCTCGGCCGCCGTCCCCATCGCCCCGGGACACAGGTAGCGCGCCACCCGGTCGAGCCGCAGGGAGCTGGTGCCGCAGAGGATCGATTGCCCGGGCGGGTAATGGTGCAGGAACTGCAACGTGAGGCCCAGCTCCGTGTCCAGCTCCGCGGTGTGCCAGCCCGGCGCCGCATGGCGGCAGGAGGCCACCAGCTCGCGCATCGCCGCGCGCATCGTCCGGTAGCCGGCGCCGAAGGCCGCGGGCTGGGAGAAGTAGTCGAGGACGTGCTCCTCGCCGGCGCCCGCGGGCACTCCGTAGATCGCGGTCAGGGCGAGGGTCGTCCCGAACGGCGCCTCGGCGGCGTGCGCCCGCCGGTAGATGACGGCGAGCCGCGAGGACTGGTCGGCGTCGCGCCGGAGCGAGGGCAGCATGCTGCCGCCGGCGAAGCGATGGGTGAACGGCAGGCTCTCGCCGTCGCGGCGGACGATCACGTCCCAGAGGCGCGGCCCGCGGCAGCCCGACCGCTTGATCTCGAGCTCCAGGCAGCTGCCCGGCGGCCGGACGGCCAGCGCCACGGTCGCGGGCGGCTGGGCGACCAGGGCGTTGAGCCGCGAGTCGGTGCCGCCGGCCACCCAGTAGACCAGCGACGGCTCGCGGAGGGCCCGGGCGATGGCAGCTTCGTACCGCGGCAGGCGGGAGAGCGCCCGCTCGGCCTCCGCCGCGGCGAGCGGTCCTGCCATCCAGAGGGGCGACTCCACGCCGCGCGACAGCCGCACCTGGCCGGCGATCCGCTCGACCACCGCGGGCGGCGAGAAGAGATAGCGCGCGAGCGGCAGCCGGCTCTCGTGGCGGGCGGCGGCCGCGAAGGCGCGCCACGCCGCCCGTGAGGTGGCGGCGCCGCGCAGATCGCGGAACCACCGCCGGCCCCGCGCCAGCCAGGCGCGGAGCTCGCGGACGAAGCCGCGCGGCTCGGTGGTGGTGAAGCCTTCCGCGAGCAGCCAGCGGGCGAGCGGGCGGTCCGGTCCCGGCTTCAGGCCGAGGCGCACGAACAGGGCGTCGTGCGCCGCCAGGTCGTGCGGTGGGATGAGCAGCACCTGGCGGTGGAGCATGAGCGCCGCGAGCCGGCGCTCCTCCCATGAGGCGACCGCGGCGCCGCCGCGGCCCGCCGCGCAGTCGATCAGCGCCGCGGCGAGCCGCGGCTCGAAGCCGCGGGCGGCGAGGAAGCGGTCGCGCAACTCCCTCTGGCCGGGCAGGCCGGGCGGGCCGGACTCGGCGGGCTCCCCGTGGCCCACCTCCGGGGGGCGGCTAATACTTCTTCTTCTTGCCGCCGCCACCGCCGAGCGCCAGGTTGAGCGCGAACAGCAGGTCCTGCGCCACCCCCAGCGGGAGCACCAGCGTCACGGTCCGCGGCGCGCCGCCGCCGGACCCCAATCTCACCTGCACCGTACCGCTAGGCATTGGACACCTCCCTTGCTCTCGTGCCTGCTCTCGCTCTCGTGCCTGCCTGCGCATGCACGGGGACCCGGGCAGGGGCTTCCGTGACGGGCAGCAGCATTAATGTTTCTAAACTAACAGGAACTGTCTCATAGCGAGCGCTGCTCTGTCGAGCCGTGCCGCCGGCTCGGGATAACGGGCGTGGAGCCGCTGGTAGAGCGCCTGCGGCGGATAGCACGGCTCCTTGCTCCAGCCGTTCCAGCGCCAGATCTCGTGCCAGAGGTGGACGGCGTACGCGGCCGCGGGCAGCTCGACCGGGCCCCGGAGGTCCTCCGCCCGCCACCAGTCGACCGGGCAGAACGCTTCGGGGGGTTGGACGCAGGCGTCGAGCGCCCGCTCGCGGACCACCCGGCCGAGGAGCGCCGGACCGGTGGCGCCCCAGACGGTGGCCCGGTTCTCGTCGGACCGCGCGCGCTCCCAGCAATCGGCGCACAGCTCGTCGCCGGGCGGGACCTTGAGGACGCAGCTGGTGGACAGCACGCCCCCCTGCCTGCCCCGCTCGGCGGCGAAGACGCGCTCGGCGGCGAAGTCGAAGGGCCGCAGGCATACCACGTCGGTGTCGGCCCACCAGCCGCCGCGCTGGTGCAGCAGCCGGTAGCGGAAGAGGTTCGAGAAGGCGGCCACGCTGCCGCCGGCCGCGTCGCTGTAGCGGAAGACGTCGCTCGCCGGCAGCACCTCCGCGGCGGGCCGCAGCTCCGCTCCGGCAGGGAGGTTCGGCACCGCGTCGTAGCTGTAGAGGTGGTAGGGGTGGCCGTTGGCGAGGAAGGAACGCAGCGACAGCTGCTCCATGGCGGTCAGCGGCCCCTCCACCCACAGCCCCTGGATCGGCGGCAGGGACGCCATGATCAGCCCGGAACACCCCACAGCTCGAGGCCGGCGAAGGCGGCCGGGCCATGGCGCTGCCAGAGCCGGTGGCACTCCGACTCGTGCCAGGGCTCGCCGTCGAGCGCCACCTCGCCGCGCCAGGCGCGGTAGGGCTCCCACCACTCCGCGGCCACCGCGCTGGTGCGCAGCCCGCCCTCGTCGAGGTCGCAGGCGTACCACTGGTTGAGCTGGGCGGCGGTGCGCAAGCCCGGGTAGCGCACCGTCTCCTGCATCTTGTACCAGGCCGTCTTCACCCGCAGGCGGCGCCAGTTGGCGAAGGCGAGGTGGAAGACGCCGCCGTCCGCCTTGTCCTGACCGATCCGGCGAGAGCCGCTCAGGCCCTTGACGCGCCGCGAGTGGATGTCGAAGTCGCCATGGTTGTTGCGGTAGTGGACGGCGGGATGATCGCGCCAGCCGAGCATCATCCAGCAGTCGGTCGCCACCTCGCTCTCGTCGTCGCGGTAGCGGTCGAGGCCGCGCCACAGCGACAGCCAGGGCAGCCACAGGGTCTCGCCCGCGGCGAGCGCGGCGAAGCTGCCGCGGATCCCGGGCAGGAGGTTGCCGGTCAAGACCTCGTCGGCGTCGAGAGCGCAGAGGTGGGTGGCGCCGCGGCCGCGGGCGGCGGCCAGCAGGCGGTTGCGGATCGACGTCTCGCGCCACGTCGCGTCGCTCTCGGCGAGGCGGTGGACCCTGCCGGGGTGCTCCGCGGCGATGCTCGCGAGCAGCTCCGGCGTGCCGTCGCTCGAGCCATGATCGAGCACCACCACCTCGTCGAGGAACAGCAGGGCGGCGCGCAGCGACAGCCCCAGCACCCAGTCCTCGTTACGCACCGGCATCATGCCGACCAGCTTCATGCGGGCGCCTCCGCTCCCTCGTGTAAGATCGAATTTTACATGATCCCTCGACTCGATCCAGGACCTGCGGCCCCGGCGCCGGCGCCTGCGCGGGCGCGGGGCGCCATCCATTGCGAGGTCGTGACCGATCTCGGCGCCGTCGAGGCCATGGCGCCGCGGTGGGAGGCGCTGCTCGAGCGCTCGCGGTGCAACCGCGCGTTCAGCTCGCCCCGGTGGTTCCTGGCGAGCTGCCAGGTCAGGTCCGAGCGGCGCCCCTACCTCGTCGTCGCCTGGCGCGGCAGGGAGCTTGCCGGGGTTCTCCCCCTGTGGGTGGACGCGGCGAGCCGCACCGCCGAGTTCGGCGCGCTGCTGTCCGACTACAACGACATCGTCGCCGATCCCGCCGTTCGGGACGTCGCGGCGGCTCTCCTCGCCTTCGCCGGCCGCGCGCCGCACCCCTTCGAGCGGGTGATGCTGCGCCGGCTGCGGGCCGACTCCATCTGCCTGCGGGCGCTTCCCGGGCTGGCTCCAGGGGTCGGCAGGCACCTGCTCGACAGCCGCATCTGCCCCTATGCGCGGCTGCCGCCGAGCTTCGCCGAGTACCTGCGCGGGCGCGGCGAGCGGTTCCGCAAGGGCCTGCGCAACGCCGCCAACCGTGCGGCGCTGCAGGGCGCCGCGGTGCGCGAGCTGACGCCGGCGGAGCTGCCCGGCGGGACGCTGCCCGATGCCTTCCTGCGCCTGCACGACGCGCGCTTCGCCGGCAGGAGCTGCTTCGACGCCCCGCTCCACCGGCGGCTGGCGGCGGCCGTGCTGCCGCCGCTGTTCGCCGCCGGGCGCCTCAAGGTCTTCGGCCTGCTGCGCGGCACGGAGCTGCTGGGCATCGACGTCTGCCCTCTCGCCCCGGACAGCCTGTGCGTCTGGAATGGCGGCTTCGCCCGCGAGGCGGCCGCCTGGTCGGCGGGCAAGCTCCTGATCGCGGCCGAGATCGCCTGCGCCTGCAAGCTCGGCCTCGCCGAGCTCGACCTGCTGGTCGGGGTGGAAGACTACAAGCTGGCCTGGACGACCCACCTGCGCGGCCTGGCCGACCTCGAGCTCATCGTCCAGTAACCCCTGGCGCAGGAGCCCCCGGCGCAGCAGCCCCCGGCGCCGCCTGCTCGCCGAGATAGATGAACGCCTTGGCCTCGCTGCCCTGCAGGAAGTCCTCGAAGCGCAGCCCGGGATGGCGCTCGCGGAACTCGCGGAAGGCGCGCCGCTCGCCGCGCTCCGGGTCGCCGCAGAAGCAGAACCAGTCGTCGAACACCAGCACCGTGCCGCGGGTGAGGAAGGGACGGGCGAACTCGAGCACCGGCACCGTCGATTCGTAGAGGTCGCAATCGACGAGGATCACCGCGGCCCGCGCCGGCAGCAGGCGGTCGCGCAGCTCGGGCGTCAGGCTCCGCTGGTAGAAGCCGGGCACGGTGAGCAGCTTCTCGCACGGCATGCCGTGGCCGACCACGGCGCGCACGAAGTCCTCCTCGGAGGTGCTGAGCGCGCCGCGGCGCCATCCCGGGTGGCGGTCGACGTCGCCGACCTCCGGCAGGCCGGCGAACGAATCGAAAGCGACGTAGGACCAGTCGAAGAGGGCGTGGAAGGCGTCATAGGCGAGGCGCATGGTGCGCGCGCCGTGGCAGCCGAACTCGAAGTAGTAGCCGGCCTCCGGCCGGTTCTGATTGCAGAAGACGGCAAGGCTCAGGAACAGGTCGCGGCGCGCCCGCTCGCGGAACGGATCGTAGACCTGCTCGACCCAGCGCCGCCGCCGCGCCGCGGCGTCGGGATCGTTCGGGTTGTCGGCGCCGGCGCCGGCCATGTCAGCCATGCCCGCCGCGGCCGGGGAGGCGCACGCGCCGCTGCCAGGCCAGGAACTCCTGCTGGGCCGCCAGCCCTTCCTCGAGGTCGTCGCCGGGCGGCCGCCGGAGCAGCTCGAAGCTGCCGCTCTCGTCGCGGCCGCGGGCCAGCACCACGGCGTGGTGCGGCAGGGCCTGGCGGACGCCCGGCACGGTGTAGCGGATGGCGAAGCCGATGCGCTCCTCGGGCGAGTGGCTGGGGCTCGAGGCGTGGATCAGGTTGAGGTGGTGCAGCGACATCTCGCCGGCCGCGAGCGTCACGTCGACGGCCCGCGACTCGTCCACCGGCGCCGCCACGTGGAGGCCGCTCGCCAGCATGTTGTGCGCCTCGCCGAAGGCCTCGCCGTGCGGCACCTCGGCGCGTTGCGAGCCGGGCAGCACGCGCATGCAGCCGTTGGCGGCATGGCTGTCGGCCAGCGCCACCCAGGCCGAGACCAGGAGGGGCTCGCTCAGCCGCCAGTAGTAGCCGTCCTGGTGCCAGGAGACGAAGCTCGGATCGTGCGCCCGCTTGGCGAAGATCGAGGCGGAGTGGACGAGCAGGTCCGGGCCGAGCAGCGCCTCGACGGCGTCGAGGACGGCGGGGTGGGTGGCGAGGTCGTAGGCCCAGCGATAGTGCAGCTGGGGCTGGCTCATCTCGGCCGCTTTCGGGCTGCCGCCCAGCCGGTCGCGCAGCCGCTCGAAGGCGGCGCGATGGCGCGCCACCTCCGCGGCGGAGAGCGCGGGCACGGGGAAGAGCACCCCGTCGCGCGCGAAGGCCTCGACCTGCTCCGCGGTGAGTCCGGAAGGCATGACTGGATCTCCCCCTGCCTGATATTCCACTAGTTCCACTCACCTTGGCGAACCCGAGGCGCAGCAGCAGCACTCCGATGCTGCTCTCGAGGCCTACTCAAAGCGTCTATCGGGTCGCCCCCCGCATCCCCTCGATCCCCTTCCCACCCCTCCGGGGGGGAAGGGGACGCCCCCTCCCTCC